>Ga0335069_10000948_pt1 | contig 46819 bp, 86 predicted proteins | sample Lox_Sample_11_FD_206714 | JGI IMG/M metagenome (GOLD analysis project Ga0335069, IMG submission 206714) | Soil microbial communities from Loxahatchee National Wildlife Refuge, Florida, United States - Lox_Sample_1.1 | ecosystem: Environmental > Terrestrial > Soil > Wetlands | place: USA...
GGCTCGGCAGCAGCGCGTCCGGCCGCAACCCCTACTCCAGCGCCAGCCGCCGCGCATACTCCTCCAACTGCGCCAGGTCCGCCGTGTGCTCAACCGTCACCTTGTGCTCGGTCTTTGCGCTGAAACCCGTCCGGTCGAGAATGCTCTCAGCCATCCGCGCATGTGCCGGATGCTTCGGATCTTCAAGTATCCGCTTCGCCGCACGGATCGCCAGCGGAACCAACCCACCCAACACCTTCCCAGCAACCTCGCGGACCGCCTCGATAATCTCAGGCTTCTGCATCATCCGCGATGCCTGAACCCGCGCCGCATCCATATGATCCGAATACCCAGCCTGCCGAGCAGCCTCCGCACCCGAAACCTCCGCAAGCCCCATCAGGTACGCAAAATGCCGGTGCTTCGGGTTCGATAGCCCAAGCATCGCCGGACCCAGGAATTCATCAGGAATATCAACCATGCCGCCAAATAGGCGGATAACAGGCAGCTCAAAACGTACGCCCTCAAAATCCGCAGAAAATCCGAAAATCCAGCAAAATCACCAGAGAGGTATCAAGATAATCAACCTCCCAGAAAAAAGCCGCGAAAGAGAGGGGGGAGGTCGGAAATCCGGTGCTCGAGTTTGCCCTCCCCCCTCCCCCTCCCGGCCGGGTCTTTTGATCGATTTGCCTATGGATTTCGCTCAAGTCTCAGGTTTCGCCCGGCTAAGTCATTGAAATCATTGAGAGGTAACGCATTGATCGAGTGCGTTACCCTTATGCTCACATTGAGCATAGTTAGCGGCATCGCTTGTTGAATGTGCTCGCCCTGCTGTCGCCCTGTCTTGCTCGCCTGATTGCTGGTCTGTGTGCTTGTGAGCCTGCCCGTTATGCCGAAATGGCGTAGGCTGGCGAGCTACCAGATCAGGTGCGTTGAGGTGAGGACAGCGGCGACGATTGCGGCCTTGATCCACCATGGAATGTCGAGGGTGCAGACCACGAATAGGCCGAGCAGGGTAGGCAGGAGCGGGAGAGACATTGGGGCGACTGCCGAGGGATTGCGCCGCGCGAGGGCAAACTAGCTATTAGAAATTGTGGCAGGTCAAATCACATTTTTTTATTGAGTCCAGTCAGTACGTTGGCTGGTGATTTGCGTGCACGTAATTTGACAAAAGCGAATAGTCTATCCGGTAGGTAGACATTATGGGATTAAATTGGCGTAACGCTCGGCAGCGCGAGATCGCACAGTTGATCAAACAACAGGCGCGCGATGACGCCGCTTACACTCGCGATTTGAAAAGGACGCAAGGGCATCGCGTGACGCTGCAATGCTTCAAATGCGCTCATATCGGTACGGTCTTCGTGCGCGAGGGTAGCAAGCTGTGGCGCTTCAAATGCTCCAAATGCGGCGCGTCAGTGTGACTCGAAAAGCACAGCGCCAGTCATCTTGAAAATAATTTCATGCGCCATGTTGACGTATGCCGATTTGTCGTACATATTCGCGTCATGGCAACGTTGCAGCGTTGCTCAACACAAACCGCGAGGACAAGCAATGGCTACGAAGCGATATTGCGTTCCTTGGAACGCTGGTCTCGATAGTGAGACTTCTGCCGTCTGCCGGCGCATTGGTCGCCTGATGACTGCGCTTGATACCGAGATTTCGTCGCATGTTGTGCAGGGCGCAATCTGTGACGACGTTCGCGAGTTTCGCTTGGATTTGTTGCACAAGCTGGAGCTTGACGGGTGGAGCTTGTCGTATGACGGCGGAAACCGGATGAAGGTCCGCGCGCCAGGTCACAAGCGCCCTTTCCTGCGTCGCACGTTGAAGGCGGGAGAGTGAACATGGCCCGCATTTTCGACATTCGCGAGCCGTCGATGGATGCGCTGCGCTCGGCGCCAGTCTATTTCCGCTACGGAAACAACAAGCGCCGCATTTTAGTTGATCGCCTTACCGCAAATGCGGTGTTGGCTTGTTACGATGCGCTCAACGCTGACAACAAAGCGAAATTCGAGCGCATGGTTAGCGGCTCTCCGGGCCAATTAGAACGCGTGGTTTCCTTCTGCTGGAAACACGTGCGGATCGGAGGCTGATATGTGGCGCGATCATAAATCCGATTTCGTCGCCGTGTGGCAATCGCTGCGCGATCTCGACTGGGAAGACGCAATCAGCATGGTGGCAATCGTCTCGTTTGTCGCGATTGTGCTCACCTATTCGGCCTACGCGTGTTCTGGATTGCGATGATGAAACACCGCATCACAATCCATCATCCCGGCCTAGTTGGTTGCGAGCCAGACGTAAAGGGAATGCTCGAGAGGCGCGCAAATGCGCCTCTTAAACCCGCAAAGGACCAGCGCCCGTGTGACGCTGGTCTATTCAGCGACGATGCACGCCAGCTTGATTTGGTGACGCTATGTCAATCCAAGCGCTAGAGACGTATACGTCACCACGGCGTACGGTCAAACCGAGATCGCTGTTCCAATTCCTGACTTGGGCAGGCGGTTTGAAACCAGACCCGGATCTGCGCGCGATACTCGACGGCCGATATGGCTGGATGGTTCGCCGCAAGGGAATGTCGCTGGATGACGCGCGCATTGCCTGCATTGAGGAGGGATTTCTACAGGACCATGAGGAGCGCGACGAACCGTCGATAAACGATCTGCTGGAATTGATCGCAGCGGAGGCGGCCGGCCACAAGCAATATCGCATTTGCGAGGCATTGGACGCGCACGAGATCGAGGCGGCCAGGGGATTGCAGTCCCCTGGCCATGACCCCGAGCCCAATAAACCGCGAGGTAAATTTGGAGCCCGAGATCAGAAGGAAAGTAAATCGATGACGAAGGACGAATACAAGCGGCTTCGAAAGCGCACCGGGTTGTCGAATTACGCGATTGCGCCCAAGATCGGCGTTTCGCTACGGGCTGCGCAGCGGTACGAAAGCGGGGAACAAGATATACCCGAAACCGTTGCCAAGCTGTTGCGCATGTTCGTGAAATTCGGCATTCCCGACGAATTCTAGGCGCCGGTTTTCATCTTCTCAGCGCGCAGCCGTTGCCATCCCTTTAGGGCATTGGCGCGGTTGCGCGCTGTTATGCGTGCCAGTCGCTCTTGATTTTTGCGCCTGACTTCATGCGATTTTTTGGCGATTTCACGGGCTTTTTCGCTATCCAGAAGCCATGGCGCATTGCGCCGTCGTGCGATCGCAATGTCAGGCAAAGACCACCGCCTTTTGCGCGCCGGCCGCTTGATTTTCTGCCATTCGTAATGCCGCTGGTTGCGCGCGAGCGCTGCGGGGTCTTCGACCAAATGGATCGCATACCCGAGCGCGCGCAAGATCAGCCACATGGTCAAGGCTCCCATTGCGCGCGGGCTGGTCGGCGAGAGCAATTTGCTCGCGTACCCGCGCGGCATGTCGCACAGCGCCTCGATCGTTTCGTACCCGATTTGCAGTTCTTCGCGCCGAGCTCGGAGCGCTGCCAGGAACTCCCGTTCGCACGTGATGGCGCTAGGAGCCTCAGGGAAGCTCGCTGGTGCGATTTGCGTCTCGCCCGCTGTCATCATGGCCCATCCCCGTTTTAGCTAATCAGCGACGCTGTATTGGCTCGCGTTCGGCAAGCAAATCGAGATACGCGACCGTGAGTGCGTCATAGGCCGCTGCCCGCCGGCGCAATTTGGCGCCGCCATCGGCGTCCTTTTTGAGCATCCGATCGGCGTCATCCCTGCCGAGCCGGACCTTGTAGACCGCGACGGAAATATCCCGCACGGTTTCGGGATCATATTTTGGTGGTGGTGGAAATCCAGGCATCAGACCCTCCGTCCGTTGAGGCATTCGATCTTCGCGTATTCTTCGCCCTCGTGGATCATGTCGGCGAGTCTGCCGAGCAATTCCTCGGGCGCCGGCAATGAGCAGACCGCCGGGTGCTCGGGAAGCGCGATCACGCGCACGGCCGTCTTTTCGGTGCAGTCGTCGTGCGCCGTGGCCATGCTGCAAATCAGGATGATGACAGTCAGCATCAGATCAGCCCTCCGCTCATAGCTGGCTCATTGTGTTGCCTTCACATTCGAAATCCGAGCAGTGAAACAATCGCGGCTCGGACCACGTTTTGCTGAAACGGTTCCAGCGCTCGCCGTAGCCGATCCATTGTTTGATCGCTTCATTCCACTGCCAGCGTCCGACCTTGGTGACGCGAATGCGGTTGTCGAGAATGAGGTTCGGCGCACCGCGGCGCTGGTTGTGGTAATCCTGTTCAGGACGCGCGGCGCATCGATAGTCGAAACACCGCGGTCGGTAGGGCGGATCATCCGAGCCTCGCGTCAACAAACGGGCCAAATTGGAATTTCACCGGGCCGAAAAAGCGCACGATGTAGTTCATGAAGAACTGGAATTCGGCCCACACGTCAGCGCCACCGCGCACGCCGATGCAGCCGAGCGTTCCGTCCGTATGTCCAAATCCGTGCATTGTGTGGATTTGGAGCCAGGTCCGCATTGCGCCGATGCGCGGATCGAATGCGCTGCGGCCTTCGTCGCCGGGCTCGACGCCTACCTGATGGATTTCCCAGCGGCCGCCGATCCAACCGTCATCGCGATATGCGCCGATCTCATACTCGCCGAATGGCGCGCTACCACGCCCAAAGCCACCGCTGACAAACTCGTAGGTTCCCAGCACGTCATCAGTCAGGGGATCACGCAGCACAATCCAGCCCGTGTTGCGCTCGAGATTTGCCTGCTCCCGAACGAATACCTCGACCGGCTGCGCGTCCGCGTCCTCACTCAAGGCCGCGATGAAGCACAGCGCTGCAATCGCCCACATCGCCGCGATCACCAGCCAGAAGATCCGCGAGCCGGTCATTCCGCGGCTTCCGGTTGCCTGCGGTAGCGCGCGCGCAATTCGTCGTCCGTCGGCGAGCGCCACGCACGCCGCGAGCGCTTTTCCTCGTGCGTCAGCTTGAGCCCCCAATTTGGTCCGAACCTCGCACGCAATTCGGTGAGAGTTTCGTGCGTCAGTCGCTCCGAAATCCGTTTTGGTGGTGGAGGCGCCCAACCCTCCTGCTCGCGGAACGTTCCATCGAGCATTTGCGGAAAGTCGCATGGCACGGTCATGCCATCCTTCGGTGCATCCGGCGCCCGGTCGATGATTTTGCGCATCGCGACCGGCGTCCAACGCAGATGGCGTTCGAAGTATTCGCGCCAAACATTCCAGCTTTCCGAGCCAGGATTGATTGCAACCCATTTGGTTTGGTTTTTTTCAATCCAGTGGAGCGCGCGGCGAAAGAAGGTCTTGCTGTTGATTGGCGCTTCGAGCTCCGCTTGCGTCAGCGCCGTAGAGTTTTTCTCCTGCTTCAAGGCGAGCCTTCCTTTCCGCGCGGATGCGATCCGCTTCACGTTGGATGTGTTCGGGTTGAGCGTTGATGGCCGTGTGGCCGTTCGATCGCGGATTGCGTTCGAGGAATGTGCGGCACCAATTGCGCCAGGTAGCGAGCCAGTCGGTCTTGCTGCCATCTTTGCCGGGCTTGCCCAGCCAATAATCGCGGAAGCGAGCAAACTGGCCGTCGATCTCGCCGAGCGTCATGCCCTGCGATGCTGACCACTCACGCCAATCGAGGGGGATTGTGTCCACGGACAGACGTGAACCACGAATAGAAACTTTATCTTTCTTTCTTTCTTCTATTATATGCGTTTCCGCGGACTCCGCGGATGTCGGCGGATGTCCGCGGATTTCCCGCTCTTTTTCACGCCTTTCGCGTGCACGGATGCGATCATATTCACGCCGACGTTGCGTGGTTTCGTCCGCGGACAGTCCGCGGATTTCCACCGGACGCGACACCGCCTCGCACGTCGAAACGGCGAGCGCGATCATGTCCGGCGCGACGCCGGCCGCGATCATCTTGGTCACCATGTCGGCGATCGGCGTCATGCGAAATCGCGCTCACGTTGGAGTAGAATTCCAAGACTTTCGATCGCCGCATCACATGACAGGTCAAACCATTCCCCGACTGTGCGCTTGTGTTCCCACGCGTCCCGGAACAGCGCCTCATGTTTGAGGGCATGAGAACGGTCCCGCATGGCGACCTGATGCAAAAGTCTGAGGGGAAATGGGCATCCGGTTTGAAGTTGAGCGAGGCGCCCGTTTGGGAACGCGGAAACACCAACTTTCACCGGGCCGTCACGATGGCCGATGACATACACGTAGGTTGTGTGTTCGCCGATCATTGCCCGGCCGCCACCATGAGCATGACGACGCCGAAGCCCCACGTGATTGCGAGGTAGAGCACGTAGATTTGGATCGGGGTCATAGCGGCAAGCTCATCTGGTCGACGGCCATTTCGTAGTCGCGAACGATTTCGCGCATGACCGCGATTTCGAGGTTCATTTTCTCGATGGACATTCGGCCGCGCGTAACCCATTCGGGATAAACGCGCTCGCGCATTCGGAGCTCGCGCTTGACGCACGCGAGTTTGTCGGCGGTGCTGATCATCGCTTTGCCCTCACGACCAGGATGATTTGACCGATGGCGCCGGCGATGTAGGCCGCGCCCAGGATCACCAGCGGGTGGAATGCGAGGCCCCATTCGATCATTGGACCTTTGCCTCCCTGATGAGACCCCAGGCCGTCAGACACGCGAGCGCGCGATCGAGGCCGTAACAAATCGCGGTGTAGGCGCCGGCTTTCTCGAGCCGGCTGATGACCTCGAGTTGCTTCTCGGTCGGCTTGCCTTCCTCGGTTTTGAGCTCAAGGAAGTAGGCGCGCTCCCTGTGGATAAACACGAGATCGGGCACGCCGGGCAGCACGCCGGTTGCTTTGAGGATTGCGCCCTCGACCGGCGATCGCCAGCCGCCGTTCGGGACCGCAAACCAAACAACGTCGGGCCACGCGCGCAGCCGCAAGTGTTGGACCAGCGCGCGTTGAATTACCTGCTCGGCGTTGCCGCGCCGGCGCGGCATTAGGCGCCCCCGAACTCGAATGCCAGTTGATATGCCTCGACCGCATGTTCAAACTCGCGGCGCGCGTCCGATTGCATCGCGCGGAGCTTGACTAGGTGGCGCATCGCCTTGTTGTCGAAACCGGACTCGCCGGCCGACTTGTAGATTTCGGAAATGTCCTGTGAAATGACGCGCTTCTGCGCTTCCAGGCGCTCAATCTCGGTGACGAAACCGTTCAGCTTGCGCTTTTCGTCATCGTTAAGATTGCTGTTGTGGCCGATCTTTACGTCCGCGATGTCTTTCTGCTTTCGACGCGCCATTTGGCCCTCCGTTTTCCTTCCACATTTCGGGAAACAGGCTAATGTCCGGCGCCATGCCGAGCTTCGCGAGCTCGCGGCTCAGAAACAGGTAAGCCGCCGAGGGGAAGTAGCCGCGGGCTTTGAAATTACCGATGGCGCTTGGATTGATGCCTACGCGGCCCGCGACGGCCTTGTTGCCGCCGAGAGCTTCGATCGCTCGATATGCGTCGCGAATGATTTGCATACCGCTAATAGATCACTCTGCGTGAACTACCGCAAGTGATATGAGCGGCTGCTGTGCAAAATTTTAAACGGTTCGCCTATACCTATAACTTTCGATCAGGTAGACAGATGGGCAAAAATCACTTATGGTGATTGTCGGGGGAGTAAAACAGTGCGGAAGGTAAAGACGCGAAGCGGCAAATCGCGAGAGGATCAGATGTTGCAGATCGGGATTGGGCAACGAATTCGATATTTGAGAATTGCCAAAGGCTTAGAGCAGAAGGATTTAGCTCAAGAGCTCGGCGTCTCTCCAAATACTGTCTCCACATGGGAGACAGGCCAGCGCTTAATTCCGGTCGATAAATTCGGACGCCTCGCCTCCTTTTTCAATGTCGGCTGGAATTTTCTTGGGGAAGCTGATGAAAGCGGCCTCCCTGAATGGCTCAAAGAACCGGTCAAGGAGGCCGAAAAGGCCGGCGATTTCTCGCCTAAACGTGCGCGCCGACGCCATTAGAGCGCGGCTTTTTCCAAGGTTTATCAATCTTATCCATCAGCCGCTCGGCCAACTCGAGGACGCGCTTCGCGTCCTTCGTGTTACCGGGCAGTTGAGCGACGATCTGTATTGCGACCCGCTTTAGCGTTTCGTCTTTCAGTTTGGTCATGGCCTTCCAAATTCCCCGTGATAGCCTTTGGTTATTTACATTCCGATCTGTTGCATATCCAACCGCGCGCGTGCAACCCCTCTTTACACAAAACTAACATAAAAAATCACATAGCGTGATTTTGCGTCTTGACACGTCACTTTGCGTGATGCACGCTCCGTGACATGAGCGCATCACAAATCGTCGCCATCTGGCGGATCGAAAAGATCGAGACGCTACAGAAGGCCCTCATCGCCCAGGTCGAATACACCCACGGGCTCATTCAGCGAGAGCTCGAAACCCTCAAGGCACAGGCCCAAGAGGACGTGCGGCGAGGAGACGCCGCGATCGAGCTTGTGAAGAAGATCGCGGAGGGCGCGGCATGAGCGCGATCAGGCAACTGCTCGAGGAAATCTGGCAAAGCCGCAGCGTGATCTGCGCGAACCACATCGTTTGGTGGAACCGAGATCACGGGCACCGCATGACCGGCCCGCTCGCCGATGCGCTGTACGCCGCAAAGGGCAAGCGGGTGAACCCCGACAACCCGGCGAAGAAGCAGCAAAAGAAACGATTGGAGCACCCATGATGTCTGCGCCTCGACTGAGCAGAGAACGCAAGCACGAGATCATCAACGCGTATCTGGCCGGCGAGAAGGTCGATCTGATCGCTGCACAGTTTGGTGTTCATCACACCTATCCCGGAATTCTGGCCAAACGCTACGGGAAAACGTTGCGAGGAAACTTGAAGCCCTCGCGCAAGATCGCGATCGAGCAGCATCCCGAAATCAAGAAGATGTTCAAGCTCGGAGTGCCGCGAACGCTGATCGCCAGGCTCTACGGCGTCGATCGAACGCAAATCTATCGAATAGCAAAAGCGACGTGATCCTGATCCGCGACAAGTGGCACGCGCCGCTGTGGTTCTGGCAATGGCCGCCGACGTACACCGAACACAAGGAATGGCCTCGTGAATATCAATCGCCCAGGCATCTACCCCGACATCGATCCAGCGGCATATTATGCCGACCCATGCGCAACGCCGAGCCTGACGCAATCGCTCGCGAAGATCCTGCTCGAGCGCTCGCCGCTGCACGCGTGGCACGCCCACCCGAGGCTCAATCCTGACTATCGGGAGCGCGACGGCCGCGAGGCGCATCTTGATCTCGGGACAATTGCGCACGCCATGTTGCTCGGCCGCAGCAAGACAATTGTCGTGCTCGATTACGACGACTGGCGCACGAAAGCCGCCCAGGAGGCTCGCAAGAACGCGGCTGCTTCCGGCGATCTGGCCGTGCTCGCGAAGCACCACGCCAAGGCGAAGCGCATGGTCGATGCCGCGCGCGAGCAGTTAGAGCTCCGCAATCTCGGCTGGCTATTCGGCGAGCTCAACGGCGACGCCGAATGCTGCCTCGCTTGGAAGGAAGACGGGATCTGGCTTCGTCAGCTTGTTGATTGGGTCAACGCCGCACGCACAATCGTCGCTGACTACAAGACGACCGGCGAGAGTGCCGCGCCCGAAGCACTACCACGTAAGGCGGTCGATTGGGGGTGGCACATTCAAGCCGCCATGGCCGAGCGCGGGCTGGATAATCTCGGCCTCAGTGTCGGCCGGCGCGAGTATCTATGGGTCGTTCAAGAAAGTACCGAGCCATACCAACTAACAATCTGCTCGCTTGGCGAGGCGTATCTCACGCTCGGTCGCTGGCAACTCAACAACGCGATTGAAATCTGGAAGCGCTGCATGGAGGCGAACCATTTCCCCGGCTATCCGCTGCGCGTGGAGAGCCCCGAGCTCCCGCCGTGGCACGCGGGCCAGATGTTCGAGCAGCAAATCGAGCGCGATAACGGCATCCCGAGCGACATCCTGGCGGCGGGATGAGCAATGAGCGACGACATTCGTATAAAGTTAGATTGGAGTGAAATTCTTGTCGCTTCGTCGGTTGGTTGCATGAGGAATGTCCAGAGTTTGAGAAATAGATGCAAGCCGGGCAATTCAATCGGGCTTGATGATACATGGACGATCAACATCGAGGGCGCCGCGGGGGAAATGGCCGTCGCAAAATACCTGCAAATGTACTGGTCCGGGAACGTTGGAAATTATAATGCCGATGACGTTGGCTCGTACAACATTAAAACAAATACAAGCCGCAAATTTGATGATCTAATTTTGCGGCCAACGGATTATGATGATAAGTACTACATCTTGGTGTTGAGCTTCCTTCCAGAGTTTGTAATTTGCGGGTGGATCAAGGGCGCAGACGGAAAGTCTCCTTCTTGGGCGCGCGAGGGAACCCCGGGCCGGCCAGCTTTTTTTGTTCCTCGCTCAAAACTCAACCCCATGGCAACTCTGCCGGTGGAATTTTAGCTTATGAACACGCCAGCCAGAACGTTTGAAGCCAAGCCGGCCGTCCGCGATCACGTCCCGCTCCTAATCGGTCTGATCGGGCCGAGCGGGAGCGGCAAGACCTACAGCGCGTTGCGTCTCGCGACGGGTATTCAGCGAGTAACAGGAGGCGACATTGTTGGGATCGATACGGAAGCAAGGCGAATGCTGCATTACTCTGACGGGTTCCGCTTCAAACATATTGAGTTTGCTGCGCCTTTTGGATCGGACGATTACCTTGCCGCCTTGCGATACGCGGTTTCGTTGGGAGCCAAGATTATCGTCGTGGATAGCATGTCGCACGAGCACGATGGGCCGGGCGGAATGCTTGACGCTCACGATAGTGAACTGGACCGTCTGGCCGGCAACGACTACGCAAAGCGCGAGCGCGTCAAGATGCTCGCCTGGCAGAAGCCAAAGGCTGCTCGCCGCCGCCTGATCACCGGAATGCTGCAACTCAATGCCAACTTCATATTCTGCTTCCGCGCGCGCGAGACGGTGAAGCCGATCAAGGGGCAGATCGTTCCGATGGGGTTCATGCCGATCGCCGGCGAGGAATTCCTGTTCGAGCAAACCATAAATTGCCTGTTGCTTCCGGCCGCCGGCGGGGTTCCGTCCTGGCAATCGGACAACGTTGGCGAGAAGATGATGATTAAGCTCCCCAAACAATTCGAGAAGCTATTTGCAGATCGCAAGCCGCTTGATGAGAACACCGGCGAGGTCCTTGCGCGTTGGGCCGCCGGCAGCAATCCGCCGTCCCCAGCAACCAGCCCCCCTGGCCCGGCTGCGGCGGATACGGCCCCCTCGCAGACGATGGAGCCCACCTCCGATGCGAGCGAGGGGGCCAACCCTAAACCACCATTGGACGAGCTCACTCGCCTCGATCACTTGCTTGACGAGGCGGCGCAGCGCGGCTCGGAAGTCCTGAAAGTCGCCTGGAAGAACCTGACGCCGGCGCAGCAGAAAGCATTGAAGGCGGCACTCGACCGCCGGCACAAGGAAACCGCGGAGAAGGCGGACAAGCAATTGAACGAGGCCGAGTCGTGACGGCCAGGATCTCAAAGCTGGTCGCCCACGTCCCGCCCGAGATCCGGGACGCGGTTGAAATGCGGGCCGCGGCCGATGGTCGATCGGTGTCCAACTGGCTTTATCGCCTGATCTGTGAAAGCGTAGCGTCATCCGAGGGAGTGGAACATGCCGTCCGTTCGATACGATCTGACGTTCGGCCAGGTCGTCCAAGAGTACATCGCGAGCCCGCACTTTCGGAGCCTCGCTCCGAGCACGAAGGCTAGTTATTCCAAGCTATTGCAGGTCGCGGTCGCGGCGCTCGAGCGCTTTCCGATCGCCGTCCTGCGCCCGAAGCTGATCCAGGGATTTCTCAACGGGTTTGCCGATCGTCCCGGCCAACAGCGTTGCGCCAAGGTGGCACTCCTGGCGCTGCACAAATGGGCCGTCGTGGAGGACTATCTGCCGCCCGGCATCATGCATGGGGTCAAGACGATCCCTACGGACGGCGCCCATGAGCCCTGGACGGACGCGCAGATTGAGACGGCCGAGCGCGTTCTGGCTCACCAGCGGCCGGATCTGGCCCGCCTGATCACCCTCGGCGCAAATACCGGGCAGCGCGCATCGGATCTGATCAAGATGCGCTGGCAGGACATTGAGACGGTCGATGGGATACCGGGCATTAACGTGCGCCAGAAGAAGACCGGCAAGATCCTTTGGATCCCCATGACCGATGAGCTCGAGGCCGCGATCGCGTCGTGGCCCAGGTCGGCCGGCTTCCTTGTGACCAAGCGCGACGGCGAACAGTACACGCGCAACCAGCTATCGGTGCAATGGTACAAGGTGCGCGCCGCCGTCCCGGAGTTCTCCGAGCACGAGCGGCTCGGCCTATCGTTCCACGGGCTGCGCTCGACCGCCGTCATCCGCCTGCGCCGCAAGAACCTGCGCGAGCCGCTGATCGCCGATATGGTCGGCATGAGCCCGCTGATGGTGCATCGCTATTGCCGGCGCGCCGAGCAGAGGGAGAACGCCCTCGAGGCGGTCCGCACGCTGCGCAAGGCTGACGTTGTGCAGTTCAGGAAGGGGGAGGCACAATGATCTGCTGGGAGACGGAAATGATAATTGGCTTTGTCCTTGTGTGGATATTTATCGCATTTGTCTCGTTCGTTTCGTTTTCCTCCGGCTACAAAGCGGGCTGGCGAGAAGGCCAAGAGGCGTTCAACCAATTTCTCAAGAACAAGGCGTAAACATTCTTTCAGTGGATTTCCGTCATAATTGCCGCTAACCCATTGATATTGCTCAATGGTAACGCATTGATCAGATGTGTTTTTTGATCTCGTAACCAATTGTTTTTATTAGATAATTTTCATTTGGCCCCGGCGTAGTGGCGGCCCATTCCGGCACAGAATTTAATGCTGGCGGATCGCGCTTTAAGTTAACCGCATGAACAGGACTCCGACGAAAAAGCCTACGCCTGATCCTATCAGGAACCCCTCCCACCAGCGCGTGAACCGGAACCAAGTAAACATGATGCGCATCATGTCCTATTTCCCATCATCATCTTTGGGTGGATGCGTCTTATTCCACAGATCCCAATCAGCATTACTCGCCAAATCGGCGGCGATCTCTTGGAGCCTCCATCCAATTTGATCTAGCCACATCGCCAGCCTGCACCTGATTTTCCACATGACTAGCTGTTGCACCTGTCCAGCGTAGGCGCGGTCAACCTTTGACGACTGACACATGACGGGCTCCTTTGGGCGCGGGGCCGAGGCCCAGTGGACCGGAGCGCGCCGACTTTCGTCTATTCCCGGTCAATTGAATCGCTCCTTTTAACTCTCAGTGAGGTTCCAGCCCCGGCATACAAGCTCTAGGGCGTCCATCAGACCTTGCTTGTCGGTGAAGTCATCGAATGGGCCGATGACCGCGAACACCTTGCCTTGATGCTCTGGCATGGTTTGGCCAGGGGCGTCCGTGAACACGAGACGGACTTGCTGGTCCTTTGGCTTGAACTTTAGAGCGGACACGTCCCCTCCTATTTCACACTCTTGGGCCAGCAGGTGCAGCTTTCCCATTCTGGCGTCGTTTCGTCTACCGGGAGCATGTCCCAATCATTACACCAATGGGCGAAATCTCCGGTCAGAACTTTGCCGCGCCACTTGAGGCAATCTTCTTCCCAGTCGTCAGATGCTGGCGGCAGCAACTCCGTTTCCTCTGCCATTACGCGCTCCCTTAGCTGAAGTCATCCGTCTGGATGAAAATCCTGTCGCCGCCATCGGCCCATAACAAGCCGGTCACGTCCTCATATTCTTCGCTATCGACATCCCACGCCACGACTCGGGCATCGGGAGACTTGAGCTGTTCAAGCCGTTCGATCAGTTCCTTGACCGTCACCGATGTGCTCCTTTAGTCGAATAGTACGAACTTAGCTTTCGCCATCGCCATACGACTATTGTTCTCGATTTCCTCAATCTGCCTTATGGTCTCGTCGCTGAGCTTCCAGCCGAGTCCAGGCGCGTCCTTATCGCAGACGGAACACACGGCATCTTCGCTCAATGGTCCGTGGCAACAAACGCACCCCTTCATCGTTGGCTCCTTTAACTTTTCGAATTATTGGTGGACCCTCGTGGTGCCCGCCTCACAGTTAGGGCAACATCTCGCCGCGCCGGTGAGATGGCTGTTCCCGAGGGTCCGCTAATGATCCAAAAGTGGGGAGCCGTAGACTTGCCCAATGTCTGACCCTTGAGAATAATCACGGTGCGCTCCTATTGCTTGGCCAGCTTGGCGAGGACTTCCCGATCATCCTCCATAACTTTGCGCGCGACGGCGATCTGCCACATCTCGTTGCACTGACGACAACCGCATGTTGGCGGACGCCTCGCTTGATACCGATCGGCGTATGTGCATTTCTCGCGCATCACGCGCTCCTTTTACATTGGGCCAAGGATCAGACGCGCGCCAAGGCCGAGACCACCGCAGGATAACCCGATCAGAACCAAGCCTAACCAGACATTCCAGGGCACGACGGGCTCCTATTCTACACCCCAAAACCACAGCCCAACTTTGAGACAGTAGCAGGCGGGATGAGGACAGTTTCGTTTTGCGCAAAATGGGTGACCCATCATCGGCTCCTATTGCTCCGGGTGACGGTTTTCAGGTGTGATCTTGGAAACGAGATCGTCTAGTCCCTTGTCGTTTCGCGTCATCCACGCCGCAACCGCCATCGCCAGTAGCGGCGTTCCAAGTAGGAGAGGAATTACTAGCCAATCTGACATTGATGCGCTCCTTTTACATCATATCGCCAGACTCAGTCCGACCCTTGCGCCAATCGTCCGGCAATAACCTATCCGGGATCGTATCGTGCGCCACCTTATCGGCAAAGAAATAGAGATCACAGCAGATCGTCTCGCCGTCACAGCCTTTGTGTAGATACCAGGAAATAAGTTCGCTCAATGCTTCATCGAAATGGAGCAACGGCCTCCCCACGCAGTCAGTCTTGAACATCACGGTCTCCTATCGATCTGCCTTGCGCTTACGGTGGGCCGCGCGCTTGGCGATAACTTGTTCATTGTGACGCGCTTCGGCAAGGATTTCGTTGTCAGGTCGGCGCGCTTTTCCGAGACGCAAGGCTTCTTCCGCCTCCGGCAATACCGATTCAAGGCCCCACGCAACGAGTTCCGAGATTGTGAAGCGCGGGCGCAGGCCGGGAGCCGTTACCTTATCCACGCGGGCCGCCAGCTTAGGTGATATCCTAGCCGCGACAATTCGTAATTTATCTGCCATGCAAACGTGTTTAACACGCTTGACAAAAGGATGCAATAGGGTATAGTTAGTCAATTGCTAGGGAATGAACGGCGCGCTCCTAGCCTTGGGCGGAAGCCCCGCGCCAAACGCTAAAGGCCCGTCATATGAACCTGCTTGACCTGTCAGCAGAGTGCCACACAGTACAGACAGGTAGCTTCGGCCGAAGCTATGCTGTGTGGCCGATATAACGCGAAAGGCCCGGTTCAATGGATGACCTGCATAACAAGATCGAGCACGAGCTAGACGAGTTGATGCTCGGCGCAGAGAACTACTTTGGTGCGGTCAACCCAAAACGGCAAGGTCACATACGATGCGCGCTAGACCGGATCATGAGCCATGTCCGTACTGCGGAGGCGACGAGTCAGGCTGCGACTTCGACTGGCGCATCGATGAATGCTCGCAAATGAACAGGAGCGGGTACCAGCTCCCTAGGACGGCGGTCGCCAAGAAATCAGGACGGCCTGATGTACCGCGACCGTCGTTCGCTACCCCCAAACGCTAAAGGCCCGTCAATGGCGACAGACCATGAAATGAGAATGGAAGCCTTGCGGCTCTATGAAAAAAACGAAAAACTGCGCGCCGAGGTCGAGCACTTGCGCGAAAATCTAAACGAAATTCACCGGCTATCGCAGGTATCAAATCAAGATGCGTGGCATACTTTAGACGCCATTCGTGTCTTAGCTGAATATGCACTCAAACGCTAAAGGCCCCTACAAATGAAAACTTATCGGTTGCGCAAGGGTGGCTGGCTCTATGATGAAACCGGGGTCCGAGTTTCTTACTATGGCCGCGAATTGCGTTTTGAGACAGCTCAAGAAGCCGAATCCTTCCTGGTAAAAATTCCAGAATTGGACGGGAAGGTTGTTGACGCTAGGCGCACCCAACCGAGCTAGGTGTTTTCCGATGGTCGGATATATGACGGCGCTCGAAATGGATCAACAGCGAGCCAAGGTGCGGAGGCTGGAAACTGAGATCGAACGACTGCGCGCCGAGCTAGAACAGGTCAAGAAGGAACGTCAAATGTACTACAATGCCCTGTACCAAGGTAAGTGCTAAAGGCCCCCCTGATGGACCCGGAAACCAGACTTGAGTTGATCTCGGCCCTAGCCTCTGACAAGGCATGGGATGCCGTCGTGCTGGTCGGACAGTCCTTGTTGGACGAATACTACCCGGCAACGGTGTTCGATGGCTCATCTGGCGATAGCGGTCCTGAATACGTGGTTGCGCTACGAAACGCGCTAAAGCGCATCAAGGAATAGGCCCCGATCATGTCCAAGCAGGACGACGAATATAACCGCTGGTGGAATTCGCTGTCAGAAGCTGACCGCAAGATGATCAGCGCGGCGTGGGAGCGCCACAAGGCCGCCGAGCCAAAGGGTGGGCAAGATCGGCCAAAAGATCGGCCAACGGATTAGCAAAAGGCCCGTCATATGATCTGGAACCAGATATCGAGCGCACCTGCACGCCAAGAGGTTCTTGTATTTGACGACGGCATAATTTGCGTGGCCAGAATGGAGCCGGATATTTGGGATGAAAATGATGAGCCGATATGGATCGTTGGCTATGGTGCCGAATACGGCCCCAAGCCGTCTCATTGGATGCCGCTACCCGATCCGCCCGAACGCTAAAGGCCCGCATGTCTTACCCAACGACACTCGATGAGGTTCTGGCACTGCGCTCTGAAATCCGGGAGCTACGCGCTAAGAACGAACGGCTGAGCCGCGAGAACAAGATGTTGCGGGCCGCCTTGGATGAACTACACGCAGATACCCTAATCGCGATTGACCGAGAACTCGGAAAGCAATAAGCCCGTCATGTCCGAGGCGTGGCGATGGAACATGATGTGTCTAGTGGTGGCGGCAGTCGAAGTCATCATCGTGTGTGGCTTAATCAGGTGAACGAGTCGGTACTCGTCTATTTGCACGCGTCGGATGCGAGCTTGGCATAGCCGGCGACATCATCCCAATGATCTTTGAAATTTGCCTGCCCCGAAAGGATGCGGGACAATTTTAATGCAATCTGGTCTAGTGCCTCGCGATGCTCGGCTTTCATGGTCGCGTATCCGGCCCCATCCGACTGCATAATTGACTTAAGCGCCTGCGAGAAATGTGCATTCATAGCAAATGAACCGTGGGTTTTTCCTCGCTCATTGAGCAGCGCCTCAGTCGTCATATCGGTCCCTCGGGATGGTCGGCTCGCAGCCGCATTGCCACTCCATCAACACAGCATGTTCTCCGTGATGCGTGTGTATCAATGCCCTGGTCGGAACCCAGCCTAACCTCAAGTAGTTTTCAACCGCGAATTTCGGCGCGTAGCAGTAGACAAGCGCGTATCGCGACGGCGCCGGTTTTTCGGTCTTTTCTTCTTGCATCGCGACTTTTCATCCTGGGAACCGCCACCGCCACTCAAATTAAGTAGATCGTCATCATCCAGCTTATGCATCGTCTTTGCCCTCGGCTCGCCGACCGCGCTTCCACGTCAGGAATTCGGCCGCCTCTGCCAGATCGGAAAAGCAACGAATGTAAGTCGGCCCTTCGGCGGAAGGATCAACGATAGCCGCCACAGTTGCCCCGTGGCGCTGGCTACCGTATCCCAATCGATCAGCGTAACTATCAATGAACTTGTAGCCTCGGACGCGCACGAGCCAATAGTTGAAGCCGCGTTGCGCATTCTCGCCCTCCACGATCTCCCATTCATGACGATGCCCGGCCACAAATATATCGGCCTGGTCCCAAAGCATTGCCGCCTTTGTTGGACCGTGCGATTTGTTCCAGATCGATCGGCCAGGGAAATCATGCGCGGCATGTATGCGGACGCGGCGGCCATTCGGAAAGCTGACTTGAAAGCGCGCCTGCCAATCCAACACGGGGACAAGGGGCCGGGCATTCGCCTTGATCAGATACGGCCCGTCGCCCCATGCATCGTGATTGCCAAGAATGTGACACAACCATCTAATGTCGCAATCTTTGAGCAAATACTTGGCGAGCTTCCAGGCTTGCTTTTTGCTCATTTCCTGATCGGCGTAGAGCCGTTCTAGCCGGCCGATCCAATTGTCCGTAAGATCGCCCATGTTTGTCGCGTAGAGACCGGGCGTTGTCTCGAGCAATCCGATGTGCTCACGCAGGAGTGGCCAGTTGCAGCCATTGTTGTCGATGTGCGGATCTCCGACAAACGCGATGCCGATCGGCAGATTTGACTTGATCTTGATATTGAACCACTGCTGCGCTTCCCGTGCGGCCAGGTGCGTCTGAAAGCGCGCGCTTGCCTGCTCGATTAACTGTTCGGCGGGTAGTTCGCTCGACGGCAGATCGGGGTATTGTATTTCGGGCGAATGAATTCCGCGCTGGACTGCTAATTTCAAACGATGGCGCAGTGTGGCCGGTTCAATGCCAAGCTCCCTGGCCGTGGACAATATTTTTTTGTCTAAGCGATTGAGCGTAGCAATCGTTTTGCGGAGCTCATCGTCGGAAAGCGGTCGTGGCGACATGCCCGCCTCAGTGCAGCAATTTGGCGATCACCGCACCGATGGCGCCGCTCATCATTCCGACGAGCGCCATCAACGCAGCGTGTATTGCACCAATGCCGCCCTGCTGGCGGTTCTTTGTCTGCTCAAGTTCTCGGATTGCTTCCCATGCGCGGCGCTGATCCTCCGCAAGACGATCATTTGCTTTGCGGAGATCGGCAATCTGTTCGCGTTTGAGATCCGTGATTTCCTCTTTGATCAGGTTCTCGAGCCGGGCAACGCTCTGCACAAGCGTCTCGATCGCCAATTCCATCCGCTGCACGCGGCCTGGCTCCGCGTGGTCTGTCATGTGCCTATTCCGGGACGAAAACAGCGAGCAGGCCGCCCAGCGCAATGCAGCCCGCAACGATTGCCGCGGATTGATCGGCGCTGACATGATACGCGGCCAGCAACGCGGCCAGGCCGGCGTATGAGCTCGGCTCTTTCAGCCGAGCAATGAGGTAGTGGATGAGGGGTTTCATTTGATCCCCAATGCATTGAGAACGGTTGTCAGGCGAGTGCCCCAAACCTGGGTCAGTTGAGTGAAGCCTGCCTCGAGCTCCGCAACGGCACTATTCCCGGCGAGGCCGGAATTGACCATGACGGTCACGATACCAAGCGCAGCCTGCAACGCCAAAACACCGGCGGCCGGAATACCAAGCTGGGGCGCGATTTGGATCAGCGTCGAAAGAATACCTTCCTCGACGGCCGCGTTCGAGTTGATGTATGTGGCCAATGCCTGCGCATCAGCCTCAATGATAGGAACCTGCGCCTTGATGTCGGCAACGATCTTCGATGCGGTGCCAAAGTTGATACCACCTTGAAAATCCTGCTCGATATGGTGGATAAAGTCCGTTAGCTGGCTCATTGCTGTGCCTCCTTGATGATCTTTTGCAGAACGGGGAAAAACCGCGGCCACGCCGCGATCAGCCTGGCCTGGTGCTTGTTCCAGATCGGCGTAATCGCTGCCGTAAGCTCGGCGAAGAAAGCGGCGTACTCCGGCACGTCGCGCTCGAGCTCGCCTTGATATTGAAGCGCCACACCTGTAACCCGACAGATCTTCCCGAGGATCGACCACATCAGGGCGCCACCGGCTTGAGAAACAACGCCCCCTCTGCCTTGCGCCGCCGCACGAGCCCGAGCATGACGTGACCGCCGCCATGCGTCCAAGCCATCAATGCATCCGGAACTTGAGCAAAGTGGCCGGCATTGACGGCATGAAGCACGTTAGACCGAGCCAGCGCGCCGGCGCCGCAGTTGAACGTGAAGCTGACAAGCGCATCAAACTGATTTTGATTGATCGGAACCTTGACCAGCCGATTGACATCGGCCTCGACACTGGCGAGATCGGCCGCAAGGATTTCATCGGCTTGCGGTTGCGTGATCGTCATGCCGTAATGCACCTGGGGCGGCCCGGCGGCAGTCGTGTGCCCGTATCCGATCGTCAGCACCCCAACACCGTCATTGTAGGTGTGGAGGAATAGACCCTCCCATTGCTCAATGAAGTGCCGGCCGTTTGCGCTGGTTTTCATTTGATCCCCAATGCGAGTTTGGTCTGCTCGATTGCGTCGTCAGAGATTTGCTGATCGAAATCGATCGTTAGGTGCGGGTTGTTCGAAAACTTAACCCGGTCGAACCCCTTCACCAGCGCGTCGGACAGGATGCCAGGACCACGCCAGAGCGTTGAGTTTTTAGTGTTGCGCTTGCTGATCGGCTCGTTGTTGTGTCCCGCGAGCTCGCTCATTGCGATGCAGAACACCAGCCGAAACGGGATGCGCGATTGATAGTAGGTAAGCGCGGTGTTGCCGAGCGAATAGGCATAGCCGAGCAATGGCCGCCGCTGATTGAAGGCAAGCACGAGATCGCCATAGACCGAACGATCATCAAAACTGTAACAGCGCGCCTCGATCCCCATGGCCCGGAGCCGTCGCGCCAGCAACCAAATGCCCAGCGACGTGATCCAGCCGCCCCAGCCGAAAAAGAACGTCGGGCCGGCGCCGTAGAACAGGACAGCGAGAGGCTTGTTCATGCCCGCTGGTTTGGAGATCGGGCCTCAACTCAGAAACGTACGGCCTAGTATTTCAGTTTGACCGGCTTCTCGCCGTTGATCCGGCGCTGTTTGTTTTCGATTTGTGTTTGCAGAATGTCGGGCCGGGATGCCTGCAACATGGCGGCGGCGGCCTTGCGGGATTGTCGAATAGTCTGGCGAAAGACTTCCTCCCGCACGCCAACGGGCAGATTTTGCCAGCCAGGTTGCTCGAGCAGTTTTTCCAGCGACGTGCGCGTGAGCGAGCCGGCCACGGTCTGATAGCGGTCGTAGAGCTCGGGCGGCAATTGCACGCCGTTGATCCGGTTCTCGGGCGGCGCCGGCTTGAGGTTCAGGTTTTGCATTTCCAGGGCGACCGGATCGAGCGTTGCCGAGCGATGCTGCATGATGGCTGACAGGCCGGGCAGTTGCGGAATATCAAACCCATATCCCGGATTGGGGATCGGCGAGCCCGCCCAATCCCGTCGCGGTAGGAGGGTCTGACGTTCGCCGGGAATGTAATAGCGCAGTCCGTCAACGACGGTCTTTGCCTCGCGCATATCCGGGTCCATAGCGCTCGCCGTTTGCCGCAAAAACGACGAATAGGGCAGCAGGCTCCCCGCAAAGCTGGACACGACGCGCGGGCCATTGCGCTGCGGGTCCTCGATCGCCTGCATGATGTTGGCGAGGCCCTGCATTCCGACCTCATCCTCGAGCAGTCGGCCGAAGCTATGAACAGTCATGGCAACGGCCTTGTTCAATTCCTCGGCGTCAGGTTTCAGGTGCGGGATGGCCTCGCCGATATTGGCGTGCAGGCCGAGCATGGTCCCGAGCGGGCCGAACCGATTAAGGCTGATCCATTCATCGCCGATCCGAACCGAATAAGGCTGATGGCCAGTCGCGTACCATTGCGCGCGCTCCTTCGGGTCGGTCGGCCCGTAGCCAGTCATCCGGTCTTGTCCGACCAGGCTGACGGCCCAGGCGCCCGCGGTCGCGCCGACCACCATGCGCGCGATCGCCATGTCCTGCTTTACCGCGCCGTTCTTGCCGGAAAGATTGTCGCGAACTTCTTTCTGTAGAAATCCGATGCCCGCCGCCTCCGTGCCCTCTTTGAGCAGGTTCGCCGGGATGTGGGTAAACGGCAGCACCAGGCGCGCCGCCGGGAATTGGTTCAGCGCGTTCGTCAACGCCTTACCCTTCGGCCCGAGCTCCTTAATGAACGTCAGCCGGTAGCCGTCATCGATGGCCTCCCGCATCATTTCTTCGGTTGGCTGATCAGCGATCTCCTGCTGCCGGCGGAAAAAATCCCCGCCGCGATGGCCCTCCGCTTCCGCAATCCGGGCCGCCTGCTTCTCGATTGACGCGCGGTAGCCCAGGAAATTGAAAAACGAGTGAATGGCCGATGCGGATTTCATCGGTAGGCCGAGCACCTGGCCGGGCACCCCGCCGATCGCCTGCTGCTGAAAGAACACGTTCTTGTTGCGCTTGGGCACAATGCCGAGCGCCGTCTCGCCGGGCAGCGGAACCTGCATATTCTTCTTGAACGCAGTCACGGCCGCCCGCATTGAGTCCGGCACGCCCTTTAGAAGCCCGTACAGCGCGTATCCGCCTTCGGATAGGCGCACCCCCTCGGTGCTTCCAGTCAGCGCACGCCTGGCCGTCCCTACGCCGCCGGCGACCATCCCAACGCCAGCGTCGTAGACGCCAAAGGTTCCGTTCGCGACGATGTACTTCCCATGTGTCACCAGCCCCGAGATCAGGGCGTTGACCCAATACCACATGAATTTGTCGAAGAAGCCGGGAGTGCGCGCGTCGTTGAGCAGTTTGGCCGCTTGGGTGCTGTCGAGGCTTTCCAGCCCGTTCGCGATGTCCCGCAGCCCGTCCGTAGTCTTGCCTTTGTCCTTGAGCCAATTCGATAGCGTCTCCTGATCCTTCACGTCCCGGAGAAATTCCTGAAACACATTGCCGGTGCGGCCCCACTCGGCCCGCAGCCCGACGATCTGTTCAACCGCGAGATCGCGGCGCATGACCGCCTCTTGGAGCTTGATCAGGTTCTCCGGCTTGTCCTCGGCCTTGAGCTCGCGCGCCGCCGCCTTCACCTGCTCGGTCGCCTCGAGCATGGCGTTCATGCCGACGCGCACCTGCCGATCGTTCTGCAATAGCCTGCCGAGCCCGGCCCGATTGATCTCGGTCGGATCGACACCGGCGGCCTGGGCCACCTGCTCGACCTGGGAAAGCGGGATCTCGCCGGCCCGCGCCGCGGTGAAATCCTTGTCCTTCGCGCCCTCGAGGATCAGGTTTCGCACGTCCTCGGGCTTGTTGATCTTGCCGACAAAGCCCTTCCAGCGCTCGGTCCAGGGATCATTCTCGCCCTCGAGCGGTTCCTGCTTGACCGGCGGCGGCTCATCGCCAACCGCGCCGAGCTTCTTCGCTTCGTCCAGATCGATCACCGGCGGCTCGAGCTGGTCGGCGCGGTCCTCAACGATCTGATGCGCGCGCGCGATCTCATCCGGCGTCGCCGGCGCCTCGGTCACGGCTTCGTGCTGCGCCGCGCCTACGCTGTCATGGGGATACGGCTTCTTGTACAGGTTCGGCGGCGGGTTCTCCGGGTTCTCATGCTGGATCTGCGGCAACCATGATTGCTGCTCGGCCTCCGCGGCCTCCTGATCGATCCCGTGCGCGCGATACCATGCCTGCTCTGCTTTCTCGGCAAACTCGAAATGCGCCACCCGGTAGGCTTCCTGGGCGTCCATCCCGCCCTTGATCAGCATTTCCATTGTGTGCTGTTCGACGTTCTCGTGAACGATCCATGGGTCTGCCGGGTCGAATGTGATGCCGCCAACGGTCTGCTTCTCGGGCACGTGGCGGTCGATGTAGACCGTCGGGTCCTCGAGCGGCACGGAACCGCCGGCCATGTACGGCACATCATGCGAGCGATCGACCACGGGATTGTCGATCACTTCCTTTGTGGTCGGGCTGTTCAGGACGGCATCGACATGCGGCAGGCCGGTCTGTGCGGCGACCGTGCGCGCCATCGGCGGCGCCGGCGAGCTATCGATCGGCCGGAGCGGCGAGGGGCGCACCGTCTCAATCGGCCGCGCGATCTTCGGTGGCTCGAAATGGGCGCCTGGCGATCCAAAGAACGCATCGGGCAATGAGGCTACGTCGCGGCCGAGCGCAGGCTGCTCGAGCACTTCGCCGGTCTTGACCGCCGCCTCCTGATAGCCCGAATAGATGCCGGAGCCAATGCGGTAGGCGACTTGCGCCCCCTCGGTCACGAGTTGCGCCAAGAGCCTATTCGCGCCCTTGAACGGGTTTGAGTAATTCTCGTTCTCCGGGAATATGCCGGCCTTCGTGAGCGCCTGTGTAGCTTCTGGCGAGAGGCCGAGCGGTTCATGCCACGGTTCGGAGAGACCATGGCCGAATGCCTTGGCGATCTGCCATACGTGATCGTTTTTCCCGGTCGGCAGAAAATCGGTGAAGGATGGCGCAGATGGCCCAGGTGGCCCAGATGGCCCAGATGGCGCGGCGCTCGGCGCCTCATCGACCGGCGTACCGGGCCATTCATCAGAGTGTGGCGCTGCGTCGGCTACAACGGTGCCGGGCCACTCATCGGATGCGGGTTCGGCCATCGGGTCCTACATATCGGGTGCCAGGTGTGAGCGCTTGCGCTTCGGCGGGAGTTGTGACGCGCACGGGCGCCATTCCCGCGGGCGCTGATTGTGGGGCGCTCGGTGCGCGCAGCGCGCGTTCGGTCATGATCTGCAAGGCGTCTCGCTGATACGGCGCCATAACTTGCGAGATCAGCGACTTCGGATCTTTGATGTCCAGCGCATTCGGCGGCAATGTGTTCTTGCGCTTGGCGTCGAGATATTGCGGGATGAAATCCTGCATGAAGGAGGCATACTTGCCGGCGCCGACCGGATCGGTCCCGAGCAATTGTTTCACCCCGGCGAGCGTGCTTTTCATTACCGGATCTTTGAGCGGCGACTTCTCGAGCTCATCGTACAGCCGGCGCAGCGACGCGCCGTCCCGCGAGCTCAGTTTGCCCTGCGTCTCGGCCTCGAGGATCTGCACGCGCGATGTCGGATTATCCGGGTCCGTCATTCGCGTCAGAAGATCGCCCTTCACGATCTGATCGGTCGGCACGGTCTTCGGATTGAGCTTGTGCTCGGCCCAATCGAGCGTCGCCCGTTGGGTGCGCGCATCGGCGCCGGGCATCTTAGCGATGTCGATCGCATTCTTGGTGAACTTCGGATCGACAATCACCTGACCGCTGTCCTCGTCAAACTTCACGTTGTCAGTGAAGTTCTTATTGTTCGCGTTGGTGACCGCTTCCTCATTCTGCTGCTTTTGCAATTGCTGGTATTGCTTGTCCTGTATCTGCATCGCGCGCGACTGAACATGAGCGGCCTTTTCAAACTGCCGGATCTCGGCGACGTTGATGTACTTGGAATACTGCGGATCGCTCGCCCAATCTGGAACCTTGCCGTTCTTGTCGATTGATCCGAGCACTGCCGACTTGACGAGCGCGGCCTTGCCTTCCTCGACAAGCCTGCTCTTTACCCCGGCCTTGTCATTCAGGTTCGGACTTGTGGCAACCACACCGCCCGTCGCGTGATCGAGCGCGTCCAGCGCGTTCGGAAGGCTCGACGGATCGGTATAGACCTCGTTTGAAAGACCGTTGACGGTCTGCGCATGATTGATCGCCACCGCATGACCCGCGGCAGATGACATATCCGCCGCCGTCTTCGTTTCCATGTGATCGCGAAAATGCGCGATCTGCTGATCTGCCCACGCCTGCCCTTTGTCCGTCAGGAAGCCATTGCGGAACTGCTCGAGCGAGGGATTGAGACTATTGTCGATGAAATTCTGAGCGACGGTCGTGTCGTTCGGATCGGCGTTCGCCGAAATGTCCGCCCATTCTTTTGTCTTTGCTGCCCGCAAGCCGGCAATCGCCCCCGAGGCGCGGCTGATTTCCTGATGGGAAACGTAGTCCGATGCCGCCTCTTGACCGACCTGAATATCGTTCCCAAGCCGCCGGCCAGTCTCGCGCTTGAGATCGGCCGCCTCATTGTACGCCGCGTTGATACGGCGCGCGGCGCCGGCAACCGACTCGATGCCAGTTTCGCTGGGACGTATCCCGAGGTCACCCGCGTTGTATTCAGTGATCTGAGGCATTAGGACGGCCCCCACCAATTGCAGTAAACGCCGATTGCCCAAATGATCAGGGCGACGAAAATAAGGATGCCGACGGTATCCATCAGAACAACGCCGCGATGCCGGCGACGGCTTTGATGCCGGCGCTGATGTCCGCACCTTGCGCCGCCTTGTCCGCCGCGCTTGCGGCCTGGTTGGCCGCCTGGCTCATCAATTGATAGGACTGCGCTTGTTCTTCGTAGCCGGCTTCCGTGATCAGCCCTTGCTGGGCCAGCGTCGCCTTTGCAAGCGCGCCCTGGTTCGCGCTATCGCGCAGCAGATCGAGCGCAGAACCGGATGCAGCAAACCCGCTCGCCGCTACGTCCGCCTGCTGCTTGCCGATCGTTTGCATGATGTCGCGCGATTTCTGCGCTTCCTGAATGGCGGTCGATTGCTCGGTGTATTGCTCGTTCTGTTGTGATAGCCCCGCAGCCAGCGTGTACTCTTGCGACTCGGCGCGGAGGCCCGCGGCCTTGGACTTATCAGCGTCCGCGGCAAAGAGATCGGACACCGCGCCGCCAAAATCCGAGAATGCTGTCCCGCTCAAGAGTGGCACGTCATTCGTCCTGTGTTTGGAGGAAGGACTCGACCGCCGAAATGATCGCCGGGAATGGGCGCGTCGTCTGCCAGCACGTCATTCCGTCATAGCTAAAATCATCCTTAATCGTGTCGTGATAGACGCCAGTGAAAAACTGCCCGGCCTGCTGGGCAACGTTGGCAACAGACTTGAACAAGACCGGAAACAGTTTTGAGAAATTCGACCCGATCGATAGCCCGGCAGTGTTTGACACGAGCAGCGAGTATTTGTGTACGCGGCGCTTCTTGCCGAGCGCCGGCCCGTTGCGCGCGCCGCTTTCGGCCGGCAGGAGCGCGCGCACGATTTGACCCTGTGACGTATAGGTGAAGCCAACCACGATCTGCGGATTGGCGCTAAAGTATGCGAGTGTGAACAGACCGCCTCCCGTGCCCGCTGCAACACCGTCGCCAAATGGAACCGTGACGCTACCATTGCTGACGGTGTAATCGCCGCAATCGAGCCCGCTGGCGTAGACCGAAACTGTCTTGCCGTTGAGATACCACAGGCCCGTGAGTTGCAGGCCCCCGTAGGGTGGCAGTGTGGCGGCCGACACCACAATCGTTCCCGGTATTACCGCGTCATCGAGAAACCACGCATTCATCGGGTTGTCTGTCTCGAGGAAAATGTTTGAGAGCAATTCGACGTGGTAGACCGTATTCGCATCTACGGTCACGAGCGAGATCGTTGAAAGCGAACCATCGGCCGTTGAGGCCGCGCACAAGCTGACTATGGTTCGCCCCGAGCCGAGCACATGCTGATGCGCGGCGGCAAAGTTTGGCTCTTGCGAGCTCATCAGGTTTTCGCGCTTGTACGTGACACCGATCAGGGTGCCGTCGGCGCATCGCGCCCAAACGATCGGCGCGCGCTCAGCCTGGAATGCAAGCTCTTGCATCTTGCGCGCTGTCAGATGCGGCGCTTTCCAAGCGATGTTCTGCGCGCCAAGCCGGCCCGAGTATACGTCGGGGAAATACTCGAGCAGCTTTTGCTGATAGTATTGCACGACGGCAAGCGGTCCCGGCGTGCGCCGCGGCTCAATGTTTGCCGATCTATTCTTCGCAAAGCGCTTCGCTTGCATGTTTGTCGGACTGATCGGATTGTTGAGATTGCTCGCCTGGATCAGCCACTCGCCGCCCTGCGTACCGCAGACAATGCCGACCTGATCCGATGTCATCCAGAAAATCGGGTTCACTTCATCAGCATTGAACACGTAGGAAATGCCATTGTCATCCGACACCGATCCGTCAGGATTAGTTGGCGCAAAGTTGATCTGCCCATTCGCCAACAGGCCGTTGGAAACTGACGAGTCGATCCGATTGCCGACCACGCCAGACAACCATATTCGGCCTTCGTGGTAGCACCCGCACTTGGGCCAGCCAGTCGTGTTGCTGTAGAGACCGAGGCGCCACGTCGATATCGGCGTGGTGTAGAGCAGCGGTTGCCCGAGGATTTCGACATTGGCTGCGTTGCCAACGCTGGACGCCACGGCGCTGAAATATTCGACCTGGGCGATGGCGACGGTCTGTGACAGAGCCAATCCGCTGATCGCAACAAATGAAACTACCTCGATCCAGAGATAGGGATAGGCCGTAACTTTATCCGTCGAGTTGATCGTGATGGCCTCGTGCACGTTTGCAATAAAGCCCGTCCCGCCCAACAACGTGCCTGCATTCGCCGAGGCTGGCGCCGAAAAACTTCCGCGCAAGTTTAGTTGCACCTGCGGTATTGCGTAGAAACCACCACCACCGGAATATTCCACAAAGGAAAGGGCAAATCCGATGTCAGATGACGGATAGACACTAGCCGACGTGATTGCCTGCGGCGAGGCCACCTGCAACCCGACAAATGCATCAATGGTGCTGGCGTTGCTTATAACTTCCGCGCAAGCGCCTGCGCTCTTGCCTGGATTGCCATCGAATGCCGCCGAGGAATTGCTCATCGAGCCAATGACGGTCGAGCCGGTCGGATTGATGAAATTCGCGAGCCCGACGATCTTGCCCCACGTCCAAAGAGCGCCATTCGGATCGATCGCCCAATCCGTCGCGTTCGTGCCGGGCACCACGCCGGTACTGTTCGCCAGCGCTCGCCAATACGTCACGCCGCCGTTCACGCCGTTGGGATAGCTGACCTCGTTGCCAGTCACGTACGCCTGCGTCGAATTCCATGCCGGCGGCTGTGAGAACAGACGCACGAGGCGGCCGACGTCCGTCCCGGTAAAACCGTTCGGCCCCACGGCGACGCCCGAGCTCACGACTTGCCAGAAGCTCGGAGATCCAGCCGGGCTATTGTTGACATTCGCATCAACCAAAGACTCGTAATTGATGCCCCCGCTCGAGACAAAACTGCCGACTGTGTATGCGGTCGTTGCGCTCCACGCTGGGAATGTGACCGTCAATGTGACGACGCCGCTTGTCGCGTTCGGCGTGACTTGCGCGCCGCCTGGCACGGGATCGAGATATGGGCCATCGAGAAACACAGCAGAGCCGAGCTCAAAGCCGGCCGTGATTGGCTGGCCGAGACTGTCCAACACGGTTCCCGGTTCTGCCGTCACCTGCAATAGTTGCGGCTGAATTGCCCCCGTCAGCAGCAGCGCTGCTTGTTCTGCCTGCACTGACCGGATGGAGGGCAAGAGGGCAAGCCCAAACGGTGTCGAGAAATCAACAACCCGATACATCATCAGGCCGTTGAAATTCATGCCGACGATCACGCCGCCGGTGATGGGATCAGTGAGGCTAAGGACGTTCTGACTGATGACCGTCACACGAAAGAGCCGGTTCTTGATCAGGGGATCATTCGAGCCGGGGAAATAAACGTCGTCGCCATTGATGAAGGGCACAGCCGTTGTCGGCGAGAACCCAACGCGTGTTGTTCCCCCAACTGTCGTTTGGCTAGAGATCAGCCGCGTCTCGACCTGGGGCACAAGCAGATTGCCAATACGAAAGCGCAGATGGTTGGTCGTGAATTCCATTCGGTACGGCGCGGCGCTTTCAAACTCGAAAGGGATCTCGCGTCCGAAGGTTCCGCTGCGCGTTGTCTGCGCAAACTGCGTGCCCGGCCGGCGCACCCAAGCACCCTGCTCGAGCGGCAGGCCATTCAGGCTCACGTTCATGAACGTGCGATAGTCGGGGCGATCCATGCGCCCCTGCGTCGAGACCGAGACCTCGCCGCCCAAAAAACTGTGTTGAAGGAAAGAAGCGTCGCCCATGTCAATACCGGGTCGCTATGTAGTCATCCAAAGGCGGCTCGGTTGCTCCCTGGACAATCGCATCATTGAGGCGCGCGGTCGTCGCGTGCTCCTGATAGACGCTGATGATGCGCTTGGTCTTTTCTTCTGATTGCGTCAGCCGCGGGCAGATTTCATATCCGATGCGCGCGGCGATCGCCTCGCACAGCATCGGTCCCATTTTCGAAACATCGGTGATGTCGGCGACGAACCGAAAGGCGATCGGCCCGACTTCAATCGAGCGAAAGAATTCGCCCTCATATTCCCAATCATCATATTGGAGGTTGGTCGGCGAGCCGAGATAGGACGATTGCCCGGCCTTCGGATCGCGCGGTGCTGTGCGCAGAAAACCCGCTGGCAAGCGGTAGACGCTGCGCGGGTACGATGCGGAGAGCGGGCCGATCGCTACCGGATAGGTGATCGTGACCGGGACAAGGTTCACGCCATTGGGGAATAGCGAGCTATCGCCAACGAGCAGCCAGAGTGAGTTGCCGCCGCCGAGCGTGAAAACCGTTGTCCATGGATTGAGAACGCCCGTGTTCGTCCAGAAGCCCGTTGTCTTGGTCGGATCATTGCCCAGGTTGCCGCTGCCGATCGAGGAATAGATCGAGCCATCAGAGCCGCCAACGAGTTGCCCGGCCGAGTATGTGGTGAGTGCGCTCCACAGCGCCGGCGCACTTGCCGGGCTATTGTTCACGTTGAAATTGATCAGCGACATATAGATTGTGCCGCCGGTAATGGCCACCCAAAATGTCGATGCAGCCGCGTTCGGATAGTTGTCCGAATTGTTGTTCTGGATCGAAAGATACTGCACCGCGTTGAACATGACCACGTTGCCGAGCGCATACACCGTGCTCGAGGACCATTCGACCACCGGGCTGGTCTGTATCGGCGGGATGGGCGTGGTGGACGGGACCGGCTGTGATTGCAGGATCAGCGTCGGGACGAGCGCCCATTTGCTCGGATTGGAAATCGGCGCGTTGTTGAGATTGCTGTTCACCAGCGAGGCGTAGACATTCCCATCGGTGTAGAGAACGCCCTGGCCCTGGCTGTAGGTCGTGAGGCTGCTCCATGCCGGGAACTGCTGCACCACATCGTTGACCTTGTAGGTCGTCGTCGCAATCCACTGGTTCGAGAGTGACGGATCGACCGCGTTCGAATTGGCCAGCGAGCGGTAGACCTTGAATGTGCCGTCACCCGCCTGAATGTAAACGAGCTCGCCGTTGAAATAGGTCGTGCTGCTGTCGTAGAGCGGGACCGTCATCGGGCCGAAATATTCGTCCCAGGTATTCGAAAGCAGCGGATTGTTTCCGAGGTTGGTCGGCTGGTTCGACTGCCAGAGCGTGCCATACTGATCTTGGACGATCGAGCCTTTGAAGTAAGTCACCGTCGAAACCCACATCGTCGGGCTCAACAGCGCCGTGTTGCTGTCGATCGGCCGCAGGATCGCCTCTTTGATCGCCACGCGCCACGTGTTGCGTTGGAGCTCGGCCATCCGCAATTTGTCGTAGCAGGACGAAATTTCGAAGGCGTTAGTGCTCTGTTCGGCAAAGCCCTGCGTCGCGTCAATCTGCGTCGCCCCGCAATGCTGCAAAGCGCGATTTGCGATGTCTACGGGGGTCAAATATCCGGCCATGCCGCAACGTGCGGATCGGGCGCCAGTGTCTCAACGTACTGCCTAGCAGGTACGTTTCTGACCGACTCGGGGCAGGGTCACCTGCCGCCATGCACAAGATACTCGCAGCCATGATGGCTTGGGTGTGCCTGGCGATCGCCGCCTACGCACAGACCCCGAATTTTCCGCAGACCCTTCCATCGAACACGGTCGTCGGCCGGCTCGGGATCTCAGCAGGCCCGACTGAGGCAATTCCGTTTCAGAGCCTTGCCTCGCAATTGGCCCCCTACCTGACGAACCAAACGTTGCTCACGAAATGCAACGTGGTCGCGCAGGGAGCGGTCTATTCGGCCGCGGGCGCCACCAATGCCGCGGCGAACACCACCATCATCCAGAGCGTCATCAATACGTGCGGCGCGATCTACGTGCCCGGCCCGCAGGGTGGCCAGACCTACGACTCAAATGGCGAGCCTACTCAATGCCTCAACGTCAACGCGACACTGGTCTGGACCGCGACGCTGGCGGGTGGGGCGGTCGGAGACGGCCCGAGCGTGTCCTGCATCAATAGCAACAACGGCGCTTCGTGCGTCGTGAGCCCGCATGGGGTGATCAAAGGCTTCTTCGCAAACCTGACGCTGCGCCATTCGCCCAGCCTGAGCCTCACGGCGCACTCGACCTCATCGACCGGCGCCTGCGGCTTCGATGGCGGCTTTCTGCAATCCGCCGGCTTCATCGAAACGTACAATCTCAACGTTGTGTATAACTACGATAATGCCATTCTCGGGCATGTCGCCATCGGCAATTGGCGCGGCGGTTGGTCCGGGTATGCAAGCCAAAACGGGTTCTATTGGGCCTGCTCGTTTTCCGCCTGCACTCCCCAATGGAACATGGTCGGCGGAACGCTAGTCAATAACAACAATAATGACGGGATTTTGATCCAGTGTCTTTCGACGGTCGGCGGCTCGATCGCCCCGAATGACATTGCCAACGTGAACAGCGTCCTCAACGGTAATTACACCGTCGAGGTTGACGGGACCGCATGTAGCGTCGCCAACTTCCGCATTCACGATAGCTTTCTCGGCGAGGGTGCGACCGGACACATTCGCCTAAATTCGGCGGCCACGAACACCTACGACATCCACGACGTGCTGCTCGAGAGCCCCGGCTTTGCCTGTACGAGCGGATCACCAAACACCAACTGCGGCGGCAATCTCACCAATTCCGGCTGCGTGTCGGGCGTCGGGATCGGTATCTCGGCAGTCGGAACGGCTCCCGTCGAAATCTCGCACGTGATTTCATACGGGTGCGGCGGCCTCGCGACCAACGGGATATGGCTCAACGGCCCCACCCGCTGGTCGATCATGAACAGCGAAATGGTGAGCTACGGCGGGCCTGGCTATCGCCTGACAACCGGGACCGGAACCTTCATCGGGAATAAGGCGGTCAACAATATCACCAACGGCGGCAGCGCCGGGGTGGGCGTGTTCGTTGACAGCACCGTGACCCTGGTCACGACGGAAGGCAACATTATCACCGGCAACACAACGGACGTGAGCGCGAGCGGCGCGCAATTCAGCGGGACCACAGTCACGGGTGCCTCCGTGAGCACCGGCGGATCTGGCTGCACGAACGGCGCGCAATCGTTCGTCATCGCGGGCGGTGTTGGCGTCGTGAACTTGACCGCCTCATTTAGCGGAACCGTAACCGGCAATGCACTGAGCGGCACACTGACTATGACAGGCGGCGGCAATTATAACTGGACGCCCAAGATCGGCGCGACTGCTGTCGGCGGTAGCTGTTCGGTTGCCCCGACGGTCAACATCCGCCGGAACAACACCGATCTCTGCACCGGCAACACGACCTGCTTTTGGTGATCACCAGCTTTTAAGCTGACCAAACGAGGCGAAGAACGGCATAAAGTGTATGTCGGTACTCACAACGATCGGCACCGGATTGCCGATCCCGGGATCGTTCCACCACAAATTGAACCGCGCCTGCGCGTGGGTCTGCCGCGGCTGAATATCGAACCACGGCAGCGGGACCGTTCCAGCAAGCGGCGGGAGCGCAGCCAGGTCTACTTGCGTCCAAGCCAGATCGCGGCGCTGCCATCGCGCGGGCACGCTGAAAGGCGCATCGGGCGCCGGCTGTGAGAATGTGGTCGGGACCGGCGGCGGCGGCGTAAATGACCAATCATTCGGCTGGAGTCGCACCGCCTTGTTGATGTGGAATGGAGGATCGAGCGGCGTTGGCGTGGGTTGCTGTGTCGAGATCGCGTCCATCTGCCCCCAATCGGGCAGTGCGCGCTTGACCGGCTTGACCACCCAATCGGCGAATGGGAAGCCGACGAATGGTGTGGTCACCTGCGGGAAATTCTCAAGCTGGTTCCACTGATCGACGCGCGCCGCCTTCCTGGGCGCAATGTCGAATGAATTTCCGACGAAGGGCGTCGGCGGTTGGAGCCCAGGCGAGTCCCATCCCGGAACAATCTGCCGCTGGCGCGGGATGATGTCGAATGGTTGATCAATTTCATAAACAGTCGCAGCAGCCGCAGCCGCCTTGATCGAAACGCCAAGCGCGTCCCAGGCACCAGATAAACTGAGAGCAGCCGTCATCGTCACGGACGACGCGCCGGCCGCGCGATTGCCGGCGTAGTTAGCTGCTCCGCTGATAAATGTTTGTGTCTGATTGGTGCTGGAAATACGACGAAGGCCGTTATAGAACTCTCCGACCACCATATCGTTAGTAGCACTGGTAACAGAAACCGAGGCAGTGGTGCTGGAGCCGTTGGCCGTCGTTAGATTATAAAATGTAGTCGTGCCACCAGTTTGATCGGCCCCGGTGACCGATAGGCAGTCTACTTCAAGAGAAGCCGCGCCACTGGCGCCGGTAAAGGTGAGGGCCAAAGTTTTGGCCCCGCTGGTAGGAGCAACCAGACCCAGCAATTGGGTATAAAGCTGGCCGTCATTATAGATCGAGCCAATGGCAGTTAGAGACGTGCCGTTCCAGGTCCCGCTGATGGCGGTGACAGTAGTGGAGCTTAGAGCAGTGGCCCAAACCAGCAGCGCCATATTGCTGCCGGAACCAACGGTGATTGGCGTGCCGCTGTAGGAGGAACCAGTGCCGGAGCTATCTTCCCCATGGTTGTCAAAGGCGACTGCCATGGGCGGCCTCAGTTAATTGTCGCGATGAAAGCCTGTATCGCTGATTGGAGTCCGGCGGTCTGAGCGGGCGTGAATTGCGTCGCCGCGCGCGTTCCATCCGCATTGAACGAAAATGCCTGAATGAAATTCCCGGTGTCTTTCGGGAAGTTGGCAACGATCCAATTGACGATCGCACGAGCGGCGTTGACCGCGGTCGTGATGTCAGTCGTCAACGTGCCGGAGTAGCCTGGAAGCTCCTGGGAAGCAAAGGCATTAAGCCCCTGCGTCGTCGCCCAGGAATTAAGGGCGGTCGTGCAATTGTTGATCGCGTCGATGATCGAGAATGCATAGTTGCTGTCGATGTTGTTCGACTGCATGAAGGTTAGAGAATTCTGTGCTGCGGCCTTCGTCTGCTGGCAGAGCGCGAGAATTTCAAAGACCACCATCGAGAGCGGAGTTTGTGAGCTCGCCGGGATTGCCATCACACGCCTTCCATTTCCTTACGCTTTGCTTCCAGCTTCTCGGCGATAATCTGTTCGACCAGCTTGAACACACGCGCGCTATTGGCAATCTCGAGCTCGCGCATCGCGCGGACTTTCTGCTGCTCGGAGCTCATATTTTCAGGGGGCGTCTGTAAGTCGGCGAGGAAGGGCCAAACTCCGGCATTCGGCTGCGGGGGAAGGCCAAAGTCGATCGAGCGCTCGCAGATCGCCTCATCGGTTGCGACTATGCGCAGGATGAACGCCCGATTTGTCTGCGCACTCTTGGCGTGGATCAACGATAGCTCGAGCGCTTCGATTTCATGCGCGAGCTCGCCGATGCGTTTGGCACGGCTCAAGTCCATCAGTAGAACCTATTTGTCTGGAAGCCATCGGGCGCGCGCATCGGTTGCCACTTCCCTTCCATCGCATCGACCATTTTGACAAACAGGTCGCGGTCGGCCTTTTCCTCATCATCCAAGCGCTTCTCAATGTGATAGCAGCCCTTGCCGACACAATTCTTGCAGATCAGGTTGTTGCAGACGGTGCAACGGCCACCCAGGTCCTCCGGGGCGGCCGGCTTGAACGTGACAGGATCGCAGCAGAACGTGACGGCGTTACAGTGCTGGCACGTAAAGGTCTGTGCCTCCATGACCGGGCGGTCGTGGTTGTAGTCCGCCCGGATGGTGTAGCCGCCAAGGTCCCCGCGGTTCGTGATGATGCCGATCATTCAATGCAATATTCCTGCATCTGCGCGGTGGAGACGTATGTCGGCGACTTGGCGCGGCCAACGATGCCGGCCAGGTTCGTCGCCGGGATCACAAGCGGCTGGGTCTGGTTGGGCGACTGGTTGGCAAACCAGCGCTGGGATTGCTGTTGGTTGGTCGGGAACGCAAGCAGCGTCGAGGCCGCGGTAACAGTCGGTTCGGCCGTATAGTTCACGGTGTAGGTAAGCAGTGCGGCCGCGTCGGCCTCCGGTGAGGTCGGGGTTGCTGACGTGCCCGTGCCGGCCGCCGTCATCTTCGACCAATCCCAAAGGATCTGGCAGTTGGTCGCATTGAGCGATCCATCCGCGCCCACGAAGATTTCGTCAATCCAGCCGCGGCGCAACGTGGTGGCGCCGGTCGCCGCATTGATGCCGATCAGCGTCTTGAACGAGCTCGTAAGGCTTTGCTCGGTGCCGGCGAGGGTATTGCTAACTGCGTATCGCGGCATTTCGTTCTCCTATCCGGCCAGCGCTTTGAGCTTGCTCATCCGATCGTGGTAATCGTTCCACTTGTCGTTGAGCTCGCCCTCACGATTGTTCAGCGCCTCGACGCGGGCCGCCATGGCAACCTCGGCCTGCGTTGTTGCTTTCTCGCGCTGCTTCATGTGCTCATCGCGCGCGTCGAGTTCTTTCTCGCGCGTCCCGATGGCGTACTCGCGGCGGGCGAGATCGGTGTCCCGATCGGTCAATTCCTTGACGCGGCTGGCGTGCGCCTGATGCTGCTTGCTGAGCTCATCCTGCGCCTGCTGCATTTCATAGCGACGGGCCGCGGTGTTCTTCTCGAAATCGGCGCGCTCTTTCTCGAGAGCGGTGCTGGCCGCAACCAGCTTCTCGTAGCGCGCCTGGATGTCGTCGGCCTGCGCCTTGAGATCGGCGAGCCGCTTCGCACAGGCGTCCTTGTCCGCAATCAACGCGATCAGCGCGAAGACGGCGCTTGTCTCTGAGGGCGGGAGTGGAGGGGTCATGGTCATCATCAAACGTTGTCCACTGCTGCAACTTTGTAACTCTGCCCCTGCGGGATCGCGACATACTCGGTCTGGTTCTGGGCGAGCCGATGCTCGGACGTCGTTGCGGTCGGGTTGGTCCCAAACGCCACCGACATGCCGTTGGTCTGTGCATGAAGCCGCACAAACTTGGTGTTGGCATTGAATGCGGCCGATTGCGCGCCCGTGCCAATTGTCTGCTCGGCGATCGGCGGCTCGGCCGGCATTTGCCCGGCCTGGCCGTTGGCGCCGACGAACACTGACATCGCAGCGTATTCGGTGATGTAGAGCGTGCCGGCCATTAGGACTGTACCCCGAGCGATTTAAGCGCGGTCGTGAAGCATTCGGTGCCGACGCCATTCGCCTTAGCCGAGGCGAGGCACGTCCGATAGAAAGCGATCTCGGCAGCGTTCACAGTCGCCTGCGATGCGCCAGGCACGACGGCAGTCTGGCGCACCGCTTCCGCAGCGTTCACCACCGCATCGTGTGCCGCCTTGCCCGTCTGGCTCGTACTCATCAGTACCCGATCAAAAGGTTTCCGATTTGACCCTGTATCGGCCCGTAGTTGCCGAGCGTCCCAAGCGTCTCGCCTTCGGTGTTGCGCGCCGTATTGACCGCAGTCAGATAGGCCACGTCAGCCGCGGCGAGCGCAGACTGATAAGTCGCAAGCGCGGAAGCGGCATAGCCGGCCGCCGCAAAGGTCGCGAGTGCCGCTGCCTTACTGGTCTGGCGCGTGCCTTCCGCTGCGGCGACCGCCAGAATGAACGTTCGTTGTGCCGCTGTTGCCATGCGAGAGCACCTATGGAGATAGCCGGGCCGCGATCTGTGCTCGGATCGAAGCCAAGCAGGAGTCGAGTTGCGTCAGAGTTGTGATCACGGCGCTGTCATACGCCACGGTCACGTTTCCACCATCAGCCGTCGCCGGGGTGGCCTGATTGTGATGATCAGCCCGATCAGGGATTTTGGCCGCGTTCGGATTGAGGATCGCCGTGAACCACGTGTTGATTGCCATTAGTCGGCTCCGACGTAATACACTTCTCCCGACACCACACCGCCGGCGGTCGCGATCGCGGTCGTCAACTTGATGCCGAGATCGAAGAACCCGCCGGGATCGGTCGTGAACTGCGTTGCGCCGAGGGCGACAAGAACCTGCCAAACCGGAAGGTTCTGATAAGCCGGCAAAAACGACGACGTATTCTTGAAAGTGACATCCTGACGGGCAGCGCTGGCCGCCAACGTCACGGCAGAACCAAACATCTTGTTGTCCGCCGGGCCGCTGATCTGCACCACCGGGTTCGCAAGCGCATTAAGCGCTTGCTGGGTGCCATCCGTCAGACTGTCCGAGAACATGAGCTCGATGTCGCCGGCGCCGGTGGTGATGCTCGGCGAATACAGATACACGCTCTTGATCTTGGCGGTAGTCGGGATACGGCAGAGGCGATAGATCGAACCGATCGAGTCGCCGACCACAGCCGTGATCGAGTCCATGACCACGCGAGTGATGCCAGGAGCGCCTTCGCCAACCGCGTTTGCGACAATCGGGCTCGCATCGAGGTTGGTGATCGAGAGTGACTTGGTAGTGACGACAGCCATGGCTGTGCTCCGTTATGGCCCTGCCGGGGTGATAAAGATTGCATCGCTCTGGATGGCGCGGGTGATTGCCTCAAGAGCGATCAGAAGGTCTTTCTTCGTGAGGACGTTCGAGTTCTGGTCTGATGTGTTGAACCGGAACTCCATATCCGTGCCGCCCGTTGGCGTCGCGGTGCCGATCGTGAAATCGGAAACGCGAAACCCGTCCAGGCCGTGATTGATCGCGAGCGAGATCCCAGCCATAGCTACTCCTTACGGGGTCACGTCACTAGCGGCCGACTGATCGGCACACAGGACTTGCAGCAAGCGGCCCGGCTCGAGGCGGGTCGCGCCCGAGCTCATCTGCGTGTAAAGCTGATAGGGCAGCGAGCTCAAATCCTTGCGCTGCGTCACGTCGTTGCGCATGTCGAGCCAGATGCCGAGATAGGCGCCGGACTTCACGAGCGCGATGTTCTGACGGGTGTTACTGGTCGAGAGCAAGCGCTCCGAATAAACGATGTCGAAGCCCATGAACCGGGTTACCTTGCCCTCAACGAGGGTCGGCCGATCGTTGCCGGTGAAGTCGGTCGAAACCACCTGCACCTGATTGAGCAGATCGCTTTCGCCCTGGCTGTTGGTGATCCAAGTCAGGGCCTCGGCGTCCACATCAACCTGCAATTTGCGGAAGGCGCGCTTGGCCTCGATCATCTTCGCGACGGTCAAGCCGACGGCGGCCGAAGCCGAGAACGCGGCCGGAACTTGGAAACCGGAACTGGTGACGGTCGAGCCGGTGTTGAACACTTCGCTCGAGAGCGAACCGGCGTCCTGGCCGATCGATGCGGTCGCAAACGCGGCGCCGATAATGCGGTCATCCCATTCGCGGGCGACGGCGGCGGCGGCCACATCGGCATATTGGCTGGTCGGATCGCTGATCAGCTTGAGCTTGTCGAACGTGTCGATAAGCTGGCTGGCTTCCTTGTCCACCGGGAAAACCCAGCGGCGAGTGAAATCAACGTCCTGTCGGTTCAGCGGGGCAAACTTGCCGGCCGGCGCCTGCATCTGAATGGCGCCGATGTACTGGATCGGGCTGGCCTGCTTGCCGTAATGATTGCCCTCCATGACCTTGCCGCGCAGCTTCGACGTGCGCTGTTGCAGCTTCAGGTGCAGGAGTGCGCTGAATTCTTCGACATACAGCTTGAAAAGGTTCTCAGACACGGCTCTCTCCGGTCGGATGGATCGAACGTTTGCTGCCGTGTCCGCTGATGCGGGGGCGCGAATGTTCGGCCGTGTCCTTTCGGGGGCCGTCTCAGTCAGGCTTCTGATCCCTGCTCACCGTACCCTTGCGGGGGTGAGGACCGGCGGCGTGGGGGCGGGCTGGTAGGCCGCCGGTCTCAGGAGGGATCAGGTCGCCATCACGTGCGGACCGTAATGGCTAGGCTAGGAAGCCAGAAACGTACTGCCTAGAAAAGTCCCGATTTTCCGGGGCTTATTTCTTCTTCGCGTGCTTTTTCAGGCGGGACTTTCCGGCCTGATGTAACGCGATGGCAACCGCCTGCTTCTGCGGATAGTCATGTGCCTTGAGCTCTTTGATATTCGAGCTCACAACGGCTTGGGATTTGCCCTTGCGTAGTGGCATGTTGGCCTCACGAGGCTTTGGCCTGCTGCATTCGATACCAGCGCATTACGCGGTTAAAGCGCACCTGCACCTTCGGATTGTTCTTGTGCCGGGCGTGCAGGCCGGTCGTCAGCGGATTGACGCAGCAATCCTCCTGGCTGATCCAGCAGCACGGCTTGCCCTCCGCGGCGGCCTCGATGCACGCGGCGAGGCATGTGTTCTTCGACAGACCCCAAAACAATTCATCGTCGGATTGCTGATCTGTCTTTGGCTCGGACCGGGCTGCGCGCCGGGCCGGCACGATGCGGCGCTTGTACTTGCGGCGCGGGCGCGGGCTCTCTGGAGCCTCGGCGGTCTCAACCTCGTTTTCCATCGTCTCGTCCATGGTGTTCTCCCTACATGCTCGCCAGTTCGCGGGCTTCACTGATGCCGTGGATTTGCTCCATCAGCGCGCGGAACTCGCGCTTTTCGACAGCACCGCCAGCCGTGAAGCGCTTTGCCCATCCGTCCTTGTCGGACATCAGGTCGTTGAGGCGCGAGCGCGCCTGCTCGGATGTGGTCGGGCTATTTGTGCGATTGCCGCCCTCAACAAACGATGTTTCTGTGGTGCCGACGCCAATGCGGTGAAACAGCTTGGCAGCGGTGTCCGCGCCGAGCGCGTCCTCGAGGGAACGCACCTGCTCTTGAGACAGCCCGAGCCGGCGAGCGCCGTTGAGCGCCACCAGCATGTTTGCGTCCTTGTTGGTGCCCCACTCCCGGTCCAGCGCGGCAAGTTGCTCGGTACGCTTCTGCGTCGCGATCACGCTTTCCGACTTGTCCGCGTCCTCGATGAACTTGACGATCGCCTTGCTGACCTCGCTCGCCGCCTCTTTGGGCAGGTGCGCTTTGGCGAACGTGTTGCGCAGCGTGTCAACCAGGCCGGCCTCGACATCAGTGTTGTCGGAGAACTTCGTCGGGATTTCGTAGTCCTTCGCCTCCTTCGGGGCGCCGAGCTTTTCCCACACGGACGCCCAGGCGTTCGGATCATTGTTGTTGTCGGGCAGGCGCACGATGCGGTCCGCGGGTGCGCCGATGTGACGCTCGGCGGCCTTCCAAGACTTCGTGACCTCTTGCACGAGCTTGGCGGGATCGGAAATGTCCCATCCCTTATTCTGCCAGGAGCCGATCACGTCGGCCTCGATACCCTGATGCCAGGGCGGTGCGGCCGGCGGTGTTGCCGGCGGGGAAGCCGGCGGCGTGCCGGCTGGGGGTGTCGCGGGTGCGGCCTCAGCCATAGTAGGACTCCAATGTTGGGAATAGTTCGCGTAGTTGCTCGCGCGATAGCTCCTGATGTTGCAGGATACGCAGGTACACCTGGCGCCGGCCCTCGAGCAGCGGGTCGGCGTTGGTCGTCATGAGCGCTCGGCAAAACCGTTTCAGATCGTTGAAAACCATCTTGCCAGCAGGCGAGTCGAACACCTGCTGATAGGCGCGCTTCATTTCCTCATACTCAGTAAGCGGGATCATGCGGCGGGCGGTTGTCCTGGGTTGATGCCAGCCTTGGCATAGGCGTTGATGAGCGCAGCCTGTGCCGGCGCGGCCTCAACCTGCTGCTGGCGTGCCTGCTGCCGCGCACGGTTCTGGCGCTTCGCAGCAACCTTGTCTGGCGCAGACATCCAGCGCTCGGGCACGTTCTGGATTTGCGAGATCTCGGGGATCGCCGTGTCGAAATCGAACGGATCGAATAGGCTCGGATCTTGCGTGATATTGGCAATCTCCCGCACGCCCTCGAGGGTGCGAAAGAAGCCGGCCGCCTCGCCCTGGCGCGCGGCCATCGCCAGCGGCGAGGTATCGACAACCTCATACTCGCCACTGGCCTCGCGCAGCCGCGGCGGCATTGGCCCGAGCATTCCCATGGACACGGCAAGGTCGAGCTCGCGCTCCACCAGGCCGCCCACGTATTCGTCATGCTGGCGACCGAGCGTCGGAGCGACCAACATGCCCTTTTCGTTGACGAGCTCGATGACTTGCGTCGCCGTCATGTCGGGATGCTCAGTCAGCACCTTGAACAGCGAGACGAGGAACGTGTCATCGATCAGGCCGCGTTCTTCGGCCATCATCTTCTCTGTGATGGCAATGTCGCCGGTCGGCAGCGTAGTGACCAGCGGCTTGCCATCCATGTTGACCGCGCCCTTGTTCATCGCGCCAGGCGTCAGATTGAAATCGATCAGCCCGTCGTCCGCCGTCAGCAACACCGGGTCGCCCGCGCGATGTCCCTGCTTGAGAAACACGGTCTTCTCGGCGTTGAGGGTTTTCATTGCCGGCAGGATGATCTGCGCCGGTCCGCGGCCGTAGACCTCGCCAGGCGTCTGATCGTAACGCGACACGGCAAACGGAAACTTGCGATAGCCGCCTTCCGGCTGCATCAGGCATTGGCCTTCGACCGAGATATAGTAGGACTCGAAAGGCATGGCCTTCGCGTCGAGCCGCCGCGGGTCGTAGTCCGCGCGCGGGCGCACGCAATGCAGGAATTGGAATGGCCATTTGCTTTGCTGTTGCAGCGGCGCGTGCAGCGCGCCAGGCAACCACTCGATGCCCCACTTCTGCACCGCCTGATAGGCCGTCAGGCGGAACCATCGGATCATTCGATCGACTTTGCCTTGATGGTTTTCGCCAAAGAACGTTTCGCCGAGCGGTACAGCTTTGTAGCGTAGTCCGCGGGTGCCGCCGTAATGCCGGCCATCGAACGCATCGCAATACATAGTCGAATTGCCGAACGCTCCCAGGCTTTGCCAGTTGTTGTAATTCTGGCCGGCAAAGTTCGCATTCGGCGCATAGCGTAGACGGAATAGAGTACGAGTAGCATCCTCGAACCACAGCCGCGTCGCGCGGTCCTTCATGATGTAGTCGGCATTCGGACCACCGGCGCGCAACCCGTGCCAGCGCAGGTTCTTTGGCGTCACCAACGAGTCGGCGATCGCGCAGAACCGATGCAGCGCGAGCGCGCTTGTGCCATCGATCTGCTCGCGGGTCTTTTTCCAGCCGGGCCAGGTGAAGTTCTGATAGTAAAACGTGTTGCGCGACGTGGGCAGGATCAGCCGCGCGGCTTCCTCCCACTGCTCGGCAAAATTCCAGCGCCAGATCTGATATTGCGAGAACTCGGCCATCACGTCTTGAACGATCTCACTCTCATCGAGCGTGATCTGGCGCGACTTGGGCAGAGCGGTTGTTGCAATGATCTCGGCCATCAGGCTTCCACCAATCTCTTAGCGTCGGGATCTGCGGGGTCCATGGTCGGATCGCGGCGCATGTCGGCAGCGAGCCATCGACGTGCCACCGTGAAAAACTCGAGCCGTTCCTGATCGGTGAACTTCATGCGATCAGCAAATTGGCGCAGGCTCGATCTGTAATCGGCCTCGCGCCTGAACAGGACTGTTCGCTTCGGTTTGACGCCGCCGGGTCGGGCTACGTCCGCAACCACTCGGCCCGCTTTATCGATGCGACCAGTGCTGCATACAATCGTGCCCGTGAGCGCTTTGAAGTAGGGATGAATACAATGCAGAAGTACAATCCAAGCATCGTTGCTGTCAAAGCTATGGGCCATGATCGAGAGCAGGATGGCGCCGAATTCGTCTCGTGCTCGCACGAACGCCATACTCTGGCGCCAAGTTGCCGCAGCGATGACGCGCCCCTGCCAACTTTCGAGCAAGTCTTGAGGCAGGCGGCGCGTATCGAGCTCACCGACATCAACCAGGTCCGCGCTAGTATGCACCGCCGTACACCGATGAGAGGGCGCCCGGCCGCGTGTTGGTCATGTAGCTCGAGAGCGGGCTCATCTGCTGCTGCTGCTGTTGCAGCCGCTTGCGCCGCTGTTCCTCAGTCTCGGTCTGCGTCTGCTGCTGTAGCAGATCGCCGAGACCGAGACCCATGCCGGGTGCGGTTGCCATCGTTACCCCGTGTGTGTGAAGGTGTATTGCGTGCTGCCGTTGCTCGTGGCGTTGCTCAGACTGCTGGTCATGCCGCAAGTATCCGTGTCGCCCTTGCTCCAACTCACCGAGCCGCTTCCGTCATTCAATGTCATGCTCTTGAAGGCGCCCGACAGAAATTGGATGTCAGAGCAGGATGACTCGGTGAAAACCTCATCCGCAGCGATAGCGATCGACATCGACGAACCCAACGTATAACTGCCGATACTCGTCACAGACAATTGCGAACCGTTGCTGTAACACTCGATGAACCAATTCGATCCGGTCCATTCAATCAGAAAGTCAACCGTCGAGCCGGTGGTTACAGTAGACCCCCAGGCCGGACTTCCAGTCGGCTGCTGTCCAGTGTTGTCGTCTACAGCTTCACAAAATGGCGTCCATTGCGTGCCTCCCCACCAAAGTCCGGTCTGGATAACATGGTTCCCGTCCGACAGCCCAATCCATAGAGCAAAAGACCCGCTGTCTGTGCCGGGATTGCTTGGCACGTCCATGGTGGCAAAAAATTTGGTAAAGGTGCCGCTTGTAGTTGCTTGGCAAATACGTGTTCCCATGATTTTCCCCGCTGTTGCCCTAGAAAAGGCCGGCGGGGCTATCCGCCGGCAAGTCTAGGGAGGAAGCGCCCAAGAAGGGTGCTTGGAACGCGGGGAATGTGGGGGAGGCTCAAAATGCCAGAAACGTACTGCCTGTCTAAAACAGATCGAAATCCACGCCTTTCGCGAGCCCGCTCGGCGACACCATCTTGCGCCGGTCCGCGGTGCCGAGTGTCACGGCCTTCGCGTAGCGCTTCATCATTATTCCGACGCGCGTCGCGGAAAGCAAATCGTCGTTGATCTTGACGATTTGGCCGTCCTTCACGTGATAGTTCCGGTATTCCTCGAACCAGTCAGATAGATGCTTGGCAACGCGCAGGCGCGCCGTATTGAACCGGCCTTCCATTTCCTTCACGCCCGCCCAGGTCGAGTTGCCGCCCTCCGGCCACTGAGCGTGCTCGTGAAGCATTGCCAGGCCCTCCTGGCGATAGAGGGTTTGCAGGACTACGCCGGTTCCGGGATCTCGGTTGGTTCCGTCTTTCGGCCAAGCAACGGGCACCAGGCCGCCCACGTGTCGCATCGAGCTTGCGTGCTGAATAGGGAGGGCGTCCCTGATCCGAAGGCAATGGTGGAGGTGCAGAACGTCGTTGTCACGGTCCCACAGTAGGAGCACGGCCGCGAAAGGATGTCCGATGCCAAAATCAATTCCCCAAATCTTGGCCCAATGTGCCGGGACATAGGTGATCGGTTCCTCCATGATTGCTTCCTCGGGCGTCGTGAACACACGCCCCTGCCCGAGCATGATGCCGCCGTGAATGCGCGAAACCCGCTCGTACGGCAGATATTGCGCCTCGAGCTCCGCGTGCTTCTCGGGCGGAATGTGCAGCGCGTGCTTGAGCCCGATCGTCACCATCGCCCGGTTCGGTGCTTCCTCGCGCCAGAACCGATCCGTCAAAGCCGTATTGCCCAGCAGCGAGGTAAACGTCGTGTAGATCATCCCCTCGGTCGCGGTGACGCGCGCCAATTCCTCCGAGTAGATCTCCATCGGGCATTCTTCGTCGTTCCAGATGAAATCCAGCGTCTCGCCCTGGAACTTCGTCCGCCCCTGCTCGTACGACTTGAACCGGAACACCGACACCCCGCCCGTCACGTGGCGCACCTGCACCGTGTCGATCGCGTCCGTCACTCGGCGCGCCAGTGACTTGTCGAGAATGCACTCCCGCGGGACCATCCCCGTCCCGAGCTCGGCCTCAACGCCCGGCTCGCCCAGCAGCTTCTTCTGCGTCGTATCGCGCACCGACAGCGATGTCGGCCCGCAGATCCAGCCGCGCACAGGCCGATCCCAGCGCCGCCCCCTCCACCAATCAGGATACCGCCCCGTCAGATGGCACGTCGCCTCGAACGCGCCCGCCTCCGTCTTGCCAAGCTGATTGCCGGCCGTCAGCAACCGTTCTTTCTTGTCCTTCCCGAGCGCGAAAAACTCAGCCTGCTTCGGATACGGATTGAAAAACCGCATCCGGTTAAACCGATGCTGATCCTGAATGTACGCCAGCGCGCGCCGGCGCTGATCAGGCGTCAGGGGAACAGCTTCGTTCATCGCGCACCTTCAATGCCGCCAACTCAGCCTCGAGCTCGCCGACCCTGCGCGTCAACTCCCCCGCCTCCGCGATGTACTTCTCGCTGACGATCTCGTACGCGCGCTTCCAGTCAGTCTGGGTCTGTTCCACGTGCAACAACCTCCCCTTCGATCACCTTCGGGCTCGGCAGCAGCGCATCCTCCCGCAACCCCTGCTCAACCGCCAGCCGCCGAGCATATTCCTCCAACTGCGCCATGTCCGCAGTGTGCTCAACCGTCACCTTGTGCTCAGTCTTCGCCGAGAAACCCGTCCGATCGAGGATCGTCTCAACAATCCGCGCGTGCGCTGGATGCTTCGGATCCTCGAGGATCTTCTTCGCCGCCCCAATCGCCGTCGGCGCCAAATGCTGCAACGCCTTCGACGAGACTTCCTTGATCGCCGCCTGCACCCCCGCGTGCAGCATCAGGTGATGCGCCGTCACTCGATCCGCGCCAGAACTGTCCGAATACCCCGCTTCCCTAGCAGCCTTCGCCGCATTCGACTCCCCGCACCCCATCAAATACGCAAACGCCCGCCGCCGAGCGCTCAACGCCAGCATCGCCGGGCCACAGAACTCGTCAGGGACCTCAATCATGCGGAAAGTCAGATCGCCTATACGGCCGTTAGCAAAAACGTACGCCCTCAAAATCCGCATAACCACCTCAAAATGCTTACAAGCGGTTGTAACGACCAATAAGTCGTCCAAAAAGCGAAGCCTCCGGAAAAAAGCCGCGAAAGAGAGGGGGTAGGTCGGAAATCCGGTGCTCGAGTTT
>Ga0335069_10000949_pt1 | contig 46800 bp, 33 predicted proteins | sample Lox_Sample_11_FD_206714 | JGI IMG/M metagenome (GOLD analysis project Ga0335069, IMG submission 206714) | Soil microbial communities from Loxahatchee National Wildlife Refuge, Florida, United States - Lox_Sample_1.1 | ecosystem: Environmental > Terrestrial > Soil > Wetlands | place: USA...
GCCCGCAGCAGGTCCCCGAGCCGCCGTCGCGCGACGGGGTCCTCCGGGGCGAACTCCACGAGCTCCCCGAACGTCCGTCGCGCTTCGTCGGCGTCGCGGTCGGCGAGCGGCGCGCTCTCGCGGTGCGAGAGGCGCAGGTAGTACTCGCCGACGTCGGTGTACACGTGCGCGGTCGCGTCCGGCCGGTGGCGCAGCCGCCGGGCCCACGCGCGCCCGCCGCCGTCGTCGCCCACGTCGTCGTACGCGTCGAGCACGCGCAGCGAGAGCTCGAGGTCGTCCGGCCACTTGAGCGCCGCCGCGCGCAGGGTCGATAGCCGGTCGGCCGGCGTCGTCGCGCGCTTGAGCATCCCCGCCAGCAGATCCGGGTCGAGCCCGCGCAGCCCCAGCGCGTCGTGCAGCTCCTTGAGGTCGCTCGCGGTCTGCACGCGCACGACGATCGCGCGGTACACGACGTCGGCTTCCGCCGCGTTGCCGAGGAGCGTGCGCCAGAGCGCCACCCGCTCGCGAACGCTCGGCAAGGCGCCGACCGTCATGAGGAGCAGCGTGTTGCGCTCGCGCCACGTCGGCGCCTCGCAGTCCGCCAGCGCGCGCCGGTAGACGCCGAGGGCGTCGCGCGCGGCGTGCGTGCCCGCGAGCCGCTCGCCCCAGAGCACGCGGCGCTCGTCGAACGCGAGATCCGCCGCCGGGCTGCAGGGCCGCGGCGCGTGCTCGACGCTCGCGAGTGGCGCCTTGTTCTCGGCGGGCGTGGTCTGGTCCACGGCACCGGCCAGGTCGGCGATGAAGTCCACCTTGGCCTTCGCCAAGTCACCGTCCTTCGCCGCCCTGGTCGCGCCCGCGCCCGCGCCATGTCCGACCGTGCCGAGGGCGGCCAGCCCGATGCCCTGTCCGCGCCCGCCGCCGCCCGCTCCCGTGCCGGCCAGCCCGATACCGTTCCCGCCGAAACCATCGGCGACCGCGGTGCCCCACCCGGCCGTGGCCGACGCGGCCGGCGCGAGGGTCTGGGCATTGGCGGCCTTCGGCGCCGCGCGCATCGCGGGCGGGATGGCCATCGGCGGCGCCGCAGCGGCGGGCGGTTGCCCTGCCGCTCCCCACGGCGCCACCGGGGCGTTCGGGTCCTTCTCGCCGGCGAGCAGCCCGATCATCCCGAAGTTCGCGGCCTCCGCCGCCGGGCCCTGGACGCCGTAGCGCTGTCCGGTGGGGCGCGCGTTCGGGTTGCCCATGCTCCCTTCTTCGCCCCTGGCGCGCGTGCCGGTGCCGCCCTCCTTGTCGTCGAGCGACGGCTCCGCCGCAGCTCCGATGAGGGCGAACGACCTGCTCCCGCCCCACCACGGCTTCCACCGCGAGATGCGGTCGCGGCGCATGTCGGCGAGGTCCGGGTCGAGCGCCTCCTCGGTCATCTCGCGCGTGGTCGGCACGTAGAGCGCAGTGAAGGGCGAGACGATCGCGTAGCGCCTGCCCACGTCGACGACGGCCGCGCGCCCCGAGCCCTCGGCAACGAGCTCCGCCACGCGCTGCTCGCCCCAGCGCCGGCGCAGGTCGCCAGCGTCGTCGATGCCCTCGATGCGCAGCGACTCCGTCATCGACTGGCCGCTGCCGTGCAGCGTGAGCTCCGTCGGCGGCTTGCCCGTGACGCGCCCCACGACGAGCACTCCCTCGTCCGCGCCGACCGCGGGCAGCTCGCGCGGCAGGATGCGCTCGACGCCCGGCCCGAGGTCCACCGTCGCGCCGACCCAGGTGGGCCGCTGCGCCGCCTCGAGCAGCCGCAGCGCCGCGCGCGCCGCCCCGTACGCGTCGCTCACGAGCTCGACGGGCGCCCCACGCGCGACCGCCGCGAGCAGCGCCGTGTTCGCGTTGCTCCCGAGCGCGCACGTGAAGACGCGCGTCCCCGGCGGTAGCCGCGAGAGCCGCTCGCGCAGCGCCTTGGGCGCAATCTCGCCGACCGACGGCTGCCCGTCGCCGACGTAGACCACCGCGGCCCGACGCTTCGGGTCGAGCTTCGACGCAGCCTCGGTGAGCAGCGCCCCGATGTCCGTCGCGCCCCCGCGGTCCACCGTCGCGAGGCCGTCGAGCCACGCGCGCCTGTGGGCATCGTCCAGCGTCGCGAGCGCGCCGCTCCCCTCGGCCACGGGGTGGAGGACGGCGTCGCCGGCCCACAGCGCGGCGCGATCGGCCGGGCCCAGGTGCGCGAGCAACGCCGACGCGAGGCTCCGCGCTACCGAGATCGCCCCCGACTCGGTGGCCGCCGACGTGTCGACGACCACCGCGAGGTCCATCCCCGGCGGCAGCGACTCGGCGGCCGTCGCGCGAACCGGCACCATCAGGTAGTCGGGCTCCTCGCTCGACACCTTGGCGGCGAAGGTCGTGTCGCCCTCGGTCCGCCCGCTCGTCGGCGAGGCCTGCCCGGCGAGGGCCGAAATCGGCGCGTCGTCGGCGCCGAGCGCGTGCGGCGCCCGGTACGCGACCGGCGTGCTCTGCCCGTCGTCGAACAGCTCGACGGCCAGGTCGGCGAGGGGCACCACGTCGAAGGCCTTGATGACCACGCGCTGCCCATCGCGCACGCCGCCCATGCCGCTGCGCACGCGCAGCGCCCCGGCACGCGCCAGGTCGAGCGTCACGGTGAGCTCCTCGATGCGCGGCAGCGACGCCCGCGCGCCCTCGGCAGCCATCGGGTAGACGTAGAGACGCCGGTCGCCGCGCGGTCCCTCACGCGAGAGCCACTCGGTGTAGCGCGTGACCACGCGGCGCTGCGCGCCAGGGTTGATGGGATAGAGGCGCGCTGCGTACGTGCCGGGCGCAGCCCACGTGAGCAGCGCGGGGTCCTCGGAGGATCCGGCGTACACGTTGCTCTCGTACTGCGCGATGGCCGCTGCGCTCTCCTTCACGCGGCCCCACACGAGATCGCCGTTGCGGTCGACGCCGAATCGCTGGAGCACCGCGCCCGGCGGCGTGCGGAAGGAGAAGATGCCCTCGACGACCGACGACGTCGGGTTCACGAACGTCTCGTCCACCTCGGTCTGCGCGAAGTCGCGGTCGATCGTGACGCGCACCTCGAGCCGCTGCACGACGAGCGAGAAGCGCGGCTTGCCCTTGTCGCCCGGCGGGCGCGCGCCCACGGTGCCCACGCCGAAGGGCGCCGGCTCGGCCTCGCTGTCGGCCGTCGCCAGGCCGCCGGTCCAGTCGTCCCAGGCGACGGCGGGCGCGTGCGTCGGCGCTCCTTGCGGCCGCAGGACGAGCAGCTCGCCGGCCCCGGCGCGGTCCGCGCCGGTCGACCGCGCGCTGCCGCGCAGCACGTAAGCCGACGCGGTCCCGTCGGCCGCCACCTCCACGCTGGCGCGCGCGTCCGACAGCTCGATGGGGCCGCGCGGCGTGTCGAGCCGCACCGGCGGACCGCCGCTCGTGTCCACGAACGCCCGGCCGCGCGTGATCTCGATGGCCGCGTCGCGCGCCACGAGCCGCGCCGGCCCGTCCACGAGAAGCACGGCGCCGGTGTCGCGCCGCAGCCACGCGAGCCCGCCGTCGGCGAGCGTCGCCGCCGTGCCTTCGGCGAGCCGCTCGCGAGGGTAGGGGACCCGCGCGGCCTCGCCCGACGCGAGCACCGTGACGTCCCCCTTCACCGCGCGGAGCTCGGCGAACGTCTGCCCCGCCGAGACGACCAGCGGCGCCGCTCCCCGGCTACACCCGCTTGCTATCCAGGTGACCGCGATGGCGAGTGCGAGCAGGGCGGGCTGGATCCGCAACCGCATGTTCCCCCCAATACGGACACGAACCCCGAAAGGCCTGAGGCTCATCCTCAGGCCCTGACAATGCCCACCCCCTCTGGTTCCCGAGTCGTCGGCCCGGTCAGGCCAGGTCAGCCCGGAGGCGGCCCGTAGCCGGGCGGAGGCCCGTAGCCCGGGGGCTGCTGCCCCGGGTATCCCATCGGCTGCGCGGCCGGAGCCGGCGCGCCCCACTGCTGCGGCGCTCCCGCGCCTGCCGAAGCCGGCGCACCCGCACCCGAGACGCGCAGGTAGAGCGACGCGATGCACATCGCCATCAGCGGCCCCATGATGAACCCGCCGACGAGCGGGACGAGCGCGATGAGGTAGCAGACGAGCAACGTGAGGAACGTCGTCATCTTGTAACCGCGCGTCGCGTTCCAGCTCGCCTTCAACGCATCGATGGCGCCCTTGCCCTGGTCGACGATGAAGAAGCCGGTCAGGGACAGCGCGCAGGCAGCGATGATCCCGAAGATGGGAATCCACGCCATCAGGCCGAACAGGAGGTACGCCCCGATGAGCGAAATCATGAAGCGGCCGCCCGAGAACAGCATTCCGACGCCCGCTCCCTGATCGCCGCGCGCGACGGCCAGGTGCAGCTTGAGCAAGCCGCCACCGAGCCACGCGAGCGCGACGAACATCGCGAGCACGCCCACGAGCATGAGGATCGTTCCGACGATCGCCAGCGAGTCGTTGCCCATCATGAGCATCGCGGGGATGTAGAAGATCATCATCGCGACGACCGCGATGACGCCGAGCACGAGGTTCGCGAGGATCAGCGTGAGCCAGTTCGCCTTGAACCGCTCCCAGCCCGCCGAGAGCATCTCACCGACGCCGAACTGTCCGCCCGGCGCCATGCCCATGCCCTGCGCCGGGAAACCCTGCGCTTGCGGAGCGGCGTACGGGTTGGCGGCCTGGCCGGGGTAAGGCTGCTGCTGCGGCGGCTGCTGCCCGTAGCCGGGCTGCTGCGGCGCACCGCCGTAGCCGGGAGGTGGCTGCTGCTGGCCGTAGCCTGGCGGCGCGCCGTATCCGGGCGCAGGCTGCTGGCCGTAACCAGGCTGCTGCGGGGGCTGCCCGTACGGCTGCTGCTGCGGCGGTTGACCGTACTGCTGTCCGGGCTGACCGTATTGCGGCTGCTGCGGCTGGCCGTATTGGGGCTGCTGCGGCTGGCCGGGCACCGGCGGCGCGTTGGGCATCAGCTGCGTGCCACCGAACGGCTTGGGCGGTCCACCGGGCGGATATCCGGGCGGTTGATTCATCTTCGGCTTCTCCCTCTCCGAAGCCGGAGGGTATCCGAATCGCCCCGCCGCGGGAGTGTAATTTCGAGCGTCCTCAGGGGGTGGGCTTGACGCGCGTCAGCGTTTCGAGGCGCACTTCCGGAAGGAGCTCGGCGAAGGAGGAAACCCACACTTCGGGATGTCGTGGCTCGATGAGCTTGCGTACGAAGCGGCGGATGTCGGGCTGCGTCATGATGACCGGCGGCTCCCCCTCCGGCCACGCAGCGAGCGCGGCGTCGATGGCGCGCTCGACGTCGCGCGAGGCCTGCGGCGCCAGCGTCAGGAAGGCCCCCGCCGGCGTGCGCGTGATCGCGCGGCGCACTGTGTCCTCCACGATGGGCTCGAGCATCACGCACGGCAGCCGCCCCTGGCCCGCGGTCAGCCGGTAGGTGATGGCGCGCCGCAGCGCGCTGCGCACGTACTCCGAGAGACCCAGCGGGTCCTTCTCCGTCGCGGCGACGACCGCGAGCGCCTCGAGGATCGCGCGCAGGTCGCGGATGCTCACGCGCTCCTCGACGAGACGCCGCAGCACGTCGGTCAGCAGCACGAGGCTCACCGGCTTGGGCACGACGTTGCGCACGGTCGCGGGCGCAAACTGCTCCAGCTCGTCGAGCAGACGCTGCACCTCGGCGAGGCCCAGGAAGTCGGCGCCGCGCGCGCGCAGAAGGTCCAGCGTGCGATCGCGCACCCAGTCGACGAGCGTCGCGCCCTCGAGCTCGCGCGGAACGAGCAGCACGCGCGCTGGCACTTCCTGCAACGACAGCACGACGACGCGCGCATCGACTCCGTCGCGCACGCGCACCCGCGGCGCCGGCAGCGGTACGCCCATCTCGGCGAAGAAGCGCTCGCGCAGGCTGATAGCCATCGCGCGCAGCCCCTCCGGCTCGGCGTCCAGCGCCGCCTCGAGGTCGCGGCTCACCTCGAGGCTCCACGGCACGACCAGCGGCACGAACGCGGGCTCCATCGCCCCGGCCCGCGCCGCCTGCGGCGGTCTCGGCTCCGTCGCCGCCCGCTGCTCTTCGACGCTCTTGGCCCGCGCCCGCGCGCGCCCCACGAGCAGCAGCCCGACGCCGATGACGACGAACGGGATCGCCGGCAGGCCCGGCACCAGCGCGAGCAGGAGCACGAACACCGCCGCGACCTGCAGCGCCTTGGGCACCCCGAGAAGCTGCCGTGCCAGCTCGTCGCCGAGCGGCGTGTCCGCCTCCTCGCTGCCCACGCGCGTGACGAGCACGCCCGCCGCGGTCGAGAGCACGAGCGCCGGGATCTGCGTCACGAGCCCGTCGCCGATGGTGAGCAGGCCGTAGCGCTTGAGCGCGTCGACCACGCTCATCCCCTTCATCGCGACGCCGATGCCGAGGCCCCCGAGGATGTTGACCACCAGGATGACGAGCGACGCGACGACGTCGCCCTTCACGAACTTCATCGCGCCGTCCATGGCGCCGTAGAACTGGCTCTCGCGCTGCAGCTGCCGGCGGCGCCGCCGCGCCTCGTTGCCGTCGATGGTGCCGCTGCGGAGCTCCGCGTCGATGGCCATCTGCTTGCCGGGCATCGCGTCGAGCGCGAAGCGCGCGCCCACCTCGGCGACGCGCTCGGAACCCTTGGCGATCACGACGAACTGGATGATCGTGAGCACCAGGAAGACGACCGCTCCCACTACGTAGTTGCCGCGGACGACGAAGGTGCCGAACGCGCGGATCACTTCTCCCGCATTGGCCTGGAGGAGGATGAGCCGCGTCGACGCCACGTTGAGCGCGAGCCGGTAGAGCGTCGTCAGCAAGAGCAGCGTCGGGAACGTCGCGATGCCAATGGCGTCCGGCACGTAGAGGACCACGAGGAGAATTGCGACGGCCGCCGACAGGTTCGTGGAGATGAGGAGGTCCAGCGCCCACGTCGGGAGCGGGACGATCATGAGGCCCACGACGAGGACGACGAGCGCCGCCAGCGCGATGTCTGCCCCCGCAAACGTGCGACGCCCTCGCAAACGCGTGAGAACCTGGGGCGTCACGGGCCGCGAGGCTAGCACTTCGAGGCTGCACCGTTTCGCGTATACTGGCCGGTGCACCTCGATGTCCGACGACGATCGCGGCAAGACGGCACGTCCGCATGCTCGACCGAGCGAGCTGGCCGGGGGGTCGGGCGAAATTGCGCTGCCGCCGATCCGCCGCACTGGCTACGGGCTGACCGACCTCGGGCGAAAGCGCGTGTCCAACGAGGACGCGTTCTTCCTCGACGACGAGCTGGGGCTCTACGCGGTCGCCGACGGCATGGGCGGGCACGCGGCCGGCGAGGTCGCGAGCCGCGAGGCGGTCGATTCGCTGTACGGCATGGTCAAGCGCGGCATCCGCGACCTACACGAGCTCGTGGACCCGCTGTCTGACACGGACGCGCGAGCCGCGTGCCGGCTGATGGAGAGCGCCGTGCAAGCCGCGACGTACTTCGTCTACTCGATGGCCGAGATCGACCGCGACAAGAGCGGGATGGGGACGACCATCTCGGCGCTCCTCGTGCTCGGCGACTACGCTGTGACGGCGCAAGTGGGCGACAGCCGCATCTACAAGATGCACGACGGCGTGGTCGAACAGGTGACCGAGGACCACACGCTCATCGCGTGGCAGTTGAAGCAGGGACTCATCACGCCGCAGGAAGCGCTGCGGTCACCCCACAAGAACGTGATCACGCGCGCAGTGGGCAACCGCGAGTACGTGCAGGTCGACACGCGGTGCATCCGTCTCGCGGCGGGCATGCGCTTCCTGCTCTGCAGCGACGGGCTGCACGGCTACCTGAAGGACGAGGACATCCAGCCCATCGTGAAGATGGGCGGCAACCCGGCGGTCCAGCGCTTCATCGCGCTCGCGAACGAGCGCGGGGGCAAGGACAACATCACCGCTGTCCTGCTGGAGATCGACTAGTCCGGCGAGTCGTCAGCCGGCGGCGCGGCGGGCGAGGGGCAGGGACTCCTCGTCCTCGAACGTGACCTCGGAGTTCTGGGGCGGGCGGCGACGCGAGGCGGCGGCACGCTCCTCGGCTGACGGGAGACCGGCGTGCAGGCGGGCATCGTCGAGGATCGCCTCGCACAGGGCGCCGTAGTCGATGCCGGCGGCGGCGGCGATCTTGGGCAGGAGCGACGTCGGCGTCATCCCCGGCAGCGTGTTGACCTCGAGGACGTACTCGTTCTCGCCCTCGGTCACGAGCAGGTCCACGCGGCAGGCGCCGGAGCAGCCGAGGGCGCGTGCCGCGCGCTCGGCCAGGTTCATCACGCCGCGCAGTCGCGTCGCCGGGATGCGCGGCGGGCAGAAGTACTGGGTGCGGCCGGACTGGTACTTCGCGTCGTACGTGTAGATGTCGCCCTCGGGCACGACCTCGACGGCGCCGAGCACGCGTCCCGCGAGGATCCCGACGTGCACCTCGGTCGCGCGCACGAAGCGCTCGACGAGCACGTGGTCGTCGAAGGCGAGGCCGCGCTCGATGGCGCTCGCCAGCTCGGCCAGCGAGCCGACCTTCGTCACGCCCACCGAGGAGCCCTCGCGTCGCGGCTTCACGATGCAGGGGAAGCCGAAGCTGCCGTGCACTTCCTCGAGCTCGCCGAGGTCGGCACGCACCGCCACGTAGTACGGCGGCGTCGGCACGTTGTGCAGGCGGAACATCTCCTTCGCCTTGAGCTTGTCCATCGCGAGCGCGCTCGCGAGCACGCCGCTGCCCGTGTAGGGCACGCCGAGCAGCTCGAGCATGCCCTGGACGCAGCCGTCCTCGCCGCCGCGGCCGTGCAGCGCGAGGAACACGGCGTCGATGCCCGCGTCGCGCACGAGCTCGTCCACGCCGGGGCCGCCCTGGTCCCACACGAGGCGGGCCACCCGGTGGCCGCGCGCCTCGAGCGCGGCGGCGACGCCCTCGCCCGTTCGAAGCGAAACTTCGCGTTCCGCGCTCCATCCCCCCATCAGAACCCCGATGCGCTTCTTGTTCATCGGCCGCTTAGTCCTCCGAGGAGACAACGCCCACCGGATAACAGGGCCTTCCCGCGGGGGTCAACAAAGCGAGATAGATTGTGCGGCGTTTCATGCCCTCCATCCTTTCCGTCGAGCGACTCGACAAGCATTACGGCGCGGTGCACGCCGTGAGCGGCGTGTCGCTCGCGTTCGAGGCGGGCGAGGTGCACGCCGTCGTCGGCGAGAACGGCGCGGGCAAGAGCACGCTGCTCAAGATGGCCGCGGGCGTCGTCGTGCCCGACGCCGGCGAGGTGCACATCGCGGGGCGAGCACTCGCGCCGCACACGGCGCACGAGGCCATCGCGCGCGGCGTCGGGATGGTGCAGCAGCACTTCGCGCTCGTGGGCGTGCTCTCGGCGCTCGACAACGTGATGCTCGGGGCCGAGCCGGTGCGCTCGATGGGGCGGCTCGACCGGGCCGCGGCGCGCGCGCGGGCCGAGCGCGTGGCGAGCGAGATGGGCGTGTCGCTCCCGTGGGACGCGCCCGTCGAGTCGCTCGGCGTGGGCGACCGGCAGCGGCTCGAGATCGTGCGCACGCTGGTGCGCGAGGCGCGCATCGTCATCCTGGACGAGCCGACCGCGGTGCTCACGCCGGGGGAGGCCGAGCAGCTCTACGCGGGGCTGCGGCGCATGGCCGAAGCCGGGAGGGCCATCGTCGTCGTCACCCACCGCCTCGACGAGGTGCGGGATCACGCCCAGCGCGTGAGCGTGATGCGGCGGGGGCGCCTCGTCGCGACCTACGCGATGTCGGCCACTTACCGCGACTCTCTCATGCGGGATGTAACTCGAGACATCATGGGCGAGGACCCGCCGCCGCCCGTCGAGCGGCACGCGCGCGAGCGGGGGCAGGTCGCCCTCGACCTGCGTGACGTGCGGCTGGGGCGAGCGCTTCGCGGCGTGACCCTGAGCGTGAACGCGGGAGAGATCGTCGGCATCGCCGGGGTCGAAGGCAACGGGCAGCGCGAGCTCGTGCGCGTGCTCGCGGGGCTCGAGGCGCCCGAGAGCGGCACCGTGCGCGCGGGGCGGGTCGTCGTGGTGCACGAGGACCGGCACGCCGAGGGACTCGTGCTCGGCGCGAGCGTGCTCGACAACCTGGTGCTCGGGGAGCTCCGGGCCTTCACGTCTCGCGCGGGCATCGTGGACGCTGCGGCGCTCGAGCGCGAGGCAGCGCGGCGGCTCGAGCGAGCGCGTGTGGTGCCGCCCGATCTCGCGGCGATGGTGGGTGCGCTCTCGGGGGGCAACCAGCAGAAGGTGGTGGTCGCGCGGGCCGTCGCGCGCGAGGGAAGGGCCGACGCCTTCGTCTTCGCCCAGCCGACGCGCGGCGTGGACCTCGGCGCCGCGCGCGCCATCCACGGCGAGATCGCGCGCGCCGCCGACGCGGGCAAGGCGGTGCTCCTCGTCAGCGCCGACCTGGCGGAGCTGCGGGCGCTCGCCGACCGCGTCCTCGTGATGGCCCGCGGCCGCATCGTGGCCGAGCTCCCGCCGGATGCGTCCGACGCGCGCATCGGCGAGGCGATGCTCGGCGGGACCGAGGCGACGGCATGAGGATCCGCCGAAGGCGGGCCGACGGCCCGAGAGGTCACCGATGAGGCGCGCGGCGCTGATCTCGACGGTCGCGGGGCTGGCGGCCGGCTGGCTCGTGCTCGCCCTGCTCGTGTGGGTGTACGGCGCGTCGCCGCGCGAGGTCCTCGCGCAGCTCGCGCAGGGCACCTGGGGCATGGCGTACGGGGCGGGGCAGGTGCTCTACAAGGCGACGCCGCTGCTGCTCACGGGGCTCGCGGTGGACCTCGCGCTGCGCGCGGGCCTCTTCAACATCGGCGCCGAGGGGCAGCTCGCGGTCGCCGGGCTCGCCATCGGCGCCGTGGGAGCGCGCTTGCCGCCGGGGACGCCCGCGTGGCTGGCGCTGCCGCTGCTCACGGTGGTGGCCGCGGCCGCGGGGGCTCTCTGGGCGGCGCCCCCGGCGCTGCTGCGCGCGCGTTACGGGGCGCACGAGGTCATCTCGACCATCATGATGAACCGCATCGCCGACGCGGCGATCGGCCTGCTGCTCGCGCGTGGCCTGGCGATCCCCGGGACGGTGCGTACGCCCGACGTGGCGCCGGGCGCGCGTCTGCCGAGGCTCGAGTCGCTGGGGTTCGCGTCGCTCCACGGAAGCGCCGTGAGCGTTGCCCTGCCGCTCGCGATTGTGGTCGCGCTCGTCGCGGCCTGGTGGCTCGCGCGTGCGCGGATCGGGCGCGAGATCGTGCTCGTCGGTCTCTCGCCGACCGCGTGCGCAGCCGAGGGCATTCCGGTGGCCCGCCGGCTCGCCGCGGCGCTCGTGCTCTCGGGGGCGGTCGCGGGCCTCGCCGCGCTGGCGCCGGTGCTCGGGTACAAGGGCTACTTCGAGAGCGGTCTGGGCGCGGGCGCGGGGTTCGGCGGTATCGCCGTCGCGCTGCTCGGGCGCGGGCATCCGGCGGGGTTGCTGCTCGCGGCGCTGCTCTTCGGGACGCTCGAGCAAGGTGGGCTCGTGATCAACGCGACCGTGCCGATGGAGCTGACGACGGTGCTCCAGGGCGTCGTCATCGTCGCCGTCGCGCTGGCCGACGTTCGCGTGCGGCGGTTGGCCCTCCGGGGAGCGCGGGCGACATGAGCCTGGTGCTTTCGATCCTCTCGGCCACGATGCTCGCGCAGATCCTGCGTATGGCGATCCCCTACGTGTGCGCGGGCTTGGGCGGCGTGTGGAGCGAGCGCAGTGGCGTGGTGAACATCGCGCTCGAGGGCATCCTGCTCGCCGGTGGCCTCGGCGGGGTCGTCGCGCAGGTTGCGACGGGCAGCGCGTGGGCCGGCGTCGCGGCGGGGGCGACCGTCGGCGCGGTGCTCGGCGCGACGCACGCGCTCGTCGTGGTGCGAGGGCGGGTCGACGCCATCGTGAGCGGCCTGGCCGTGAACCTGGTCGCCGCCGGCGGCACGCGCTTCGTGCTCCGTGCGCTCTACGACTCGAGCTCCAACTCGCCCCCGGTTCCCGGCTTCCCGGCGCTCGTCGGCGCGGGTGGCGCCGGCGGCTGGTCGCTGCTCGCGCGCACGTGCACCGACCCGCTGGCGCTCACCACGGCGCTCCTCGTCGCGGCCACGGCGTGGACGCTCTCCTCGACGCGCTTCGGCCTTCGCGTGCGCGCGTGTGGCGAGGAGCCCGCGGCGGCGGCCAGCGTGGGCGTCGGCGTCGTGCGCGTGCGCCTCGCGGCGGTCACCATCGGCGGCGCCATCTGCGGCCTCGGCGGGGTGGCGCTCGCGTTCGACCAGCACCAGTTCCAGTCGGGCATGAGCGGCGGCCGCGGCTTCATCGCGCTCGCCGCGGTCATCCTCTCCGGCTGGCGCCCTGGCCGCGCCGCGCTCGCGTGCGTCGCCTTCGCCGCGCTCGACGCGATGCAGATCGTGGTGCAGCAGCACGCCGGCCACGTGCGCGCCGCAGGATACGCCGTGCAGATGCTCCCGTACCTCGCAACGCTCTTCGCCCTCTGGGTCATCGCGCGGCGAAGAGGGCAGGGGGCTGTCGAGGGCCGGCCCCCCGCGGCGCTCGGCAAGGCGCTCGAATAGGCGGATCGTTCTCCGCGCTCAGCTTCCCGCGACGACGACCGCGTGCGTCCTGGGCACGCCCCAGGGCTGCACGATCGCGTGCTCGTGCGGCAGGTCCCACACGACGAGGTCGGCGCGCGCGCCGGCGCGCAGCATGCCGCGGTCGTCGAGACGGAGGGACGCGGCAGCCTCGCGCGTGGCGGCGGCGATCGCGTCGTCCGGCGTGAGCCCGTAGGCGCGCACGGCGAGGGCGAGAGCCAGCGGGAGGCTCTCGGTCGGCGCGGTGCCCGGGTTGGCGTCGCTCGCGACGACGAGCCGGATCCCCGAGGCGCGCAGGGCGGGCACGGGCGGCGGCATCTGCGACAGCGTGAAGCTCGCGACGGGCAGGAGGACAGCGCGCACCCCGGCACGTGCGAGCGTCTCGATGCCCGCGGGCGAAACGTGCTCGACGTGGTCGACCGACGCGGCCCCGAGCGACGCCGCGAGCTCGGCTCCGCCGACGTCTGCGAACTGCCCGACATGCAGCCGCACCCCGAGTCCGTGGGCCCGCGCCGCCTCGCCCACGCGGCGCGCCTCGTCCGCGGTGAACGCGTTGGCGTCGACGTACGCGTCGACGAACCGCGCGAGCCCCGCGCGCGCCACCTCGGGCACGAGCTCGCGGGCGACGCCCTCGACGTACGCCGCGCGGTCGACGCCCAGCGGCAGCGCGTGGAGCGCCAGCAGGGTGGGCACCACCGCGGGCGCGCCCGCCGCCGACGCGGCCCGCGCGATCGCCGCGAGCTGCTTGCGCTCGTTGGCCGCGTCGAGGCCGTAGCCGCTCTTCACCTCGACCGTGGTGACGCCGAGCGCCCGCATGCGTCCCAGGCGCGCGACGAGCGCGCCGGCCAGCTCCTCCTCGCTCGACGCCGCAACGGCGCGGTGGGTCGAGAGGATCCCTCCGCCGGCCCGCGCGATGTCGCGGTAGTCGCCGCCGGCCATGCGCACCGCGTACTCGGCATGGCGCGAGCCCGCCCAGCACGCGTGCGTGTGCGCATCGACGAGCCCGGGGGTTACCACGCGGTCGCCGACGTCCTCGAGGCGCGCGCCCGCCGGCGCTCCCGCGCGCGGGCCGACGTACGTGATGCGCTCGCCCTCGAAGACGACCGCGCCGTCCTCGATCACGCCGAGCCCCTGCGCGCCGTCGCACGTGACGACGCGGCGGGCAGCGAAGCCGCGCCCGCTCATGCGAGCCTCCGCGCGATCTCGGCGGCCACGGCGCGCGACTCGTCTCCGCCCATGACCGCTCCGATGGCCCCGTCGTCCGCTGGCCGCGCGCGCGCCCTGCGCCTCGCTGCCATGACGCGTGCGTGCGCCTCGCTGCACCGCGCGCGGAACGCCGGGGACCGGTCCGCTTCGCGCTCGAGCGCCGCCACGGCTCGCTCCTGCTTGTCCCAGTCCCAGCACACGAGCAGCGCGTCGCACCCGGCGGCCACCGACAGCACCGCGGCTTCCTCGGTGCTCCACCGCCCCTCGATCGCGTTCATCTCGAGGTCGTCGCTGAAGAGGACGCCCTCATCGAAGCCGATCCGCGCGCGAAGCTCGCCGCACGCGCGCGGCGAGAGCGTCGCCGGCAACTCGGGATCGATCGCCGTGTACACGACGTGCGCCGACATCATCGTCGCCAGCCCCGCCGCCGCGGCCGCGCGGAAGGGCACGAGCTCGACCGCGTCGAGGCGCTCGCGTGTCGCCGTCACCTCTGGCAGGTCCTTGTGCGAGTCCTTGGTCGTGTCGCCGTGCCCCGGGAAGTGCTTGCCGCACGCCAGCACGCCGGCGCCCTGGAGGCCGGTCGTCCACGCGACGCCGAAGCGCGCACACACCTCGGGTGCGTCGCCGAACGCACGGTCGCCGATGACCGGGTTGTGCGCGCACGTGTTGACGTCGAGCACGGGCGCGAAGTCGATGGTGAACCCGAGCGCCGCGAGCTCTGCGCCTACCGCGCGCGCGATGCGCTCGGCCAGCGCCACGTCCCCCCAAGAGGCGACGGTGCGCATCGGCGGCACTTCGAGGAGCGGCGCCTTGAGGCGCGCGACCCTCCCGCCCTCCTGGTCCACGCCGACCAGGGGCGGGGCCTCCGCTCCCCCCGCGGCATGCAGCTCCCGCGCGAGCGCCGCGACCTGCCGCGGCCCCCCTTCCACGTTGCCCTTGAAGAGGATCGCGCCCCCGCGCCGTCCCTCGCGCAGGGCCCGCGCGAACTCCTCCGGCAGCGCCGTACCCTCGAATCCTCCGACGACCAGCTCGCCGACGCGCATGCCAGGAGAGGCATTGCACAGAAGAGAAGAAGACAACAACCATTCGTGCTCGTCCCGCCCGGTCTGTTACCTGTTTTGTGTGCGTAGGTTGGTGCTTGGCCTGGCCGTGACCATCACGGCGTGCGTCCATCCGACGGGCTCGTCACCCAAGGCGGCGCAGACGTCGCAGGCGGCCAGCGAGGACGCCGTCGCCTCGCCGAAGGCAGGCGCGCCCCTGCAGTCACCGGCGGGCAAGCTCACCGTCGCGCAGGCCCGCAAGTACATGCTCGACCTCGTCAACCGCGACCGCGCGTCGATGGGCCTCGCCCCCGTGGTCCTCGACGACGGGCCCGCGCAGCACGCCGGGCAGGCGCACGCCGAGGACATGGCGAAGTACGGCTACCTCGGACACTGGGGCACCGACGGCTCGGTGCCCGAACAGCGCTACACCGAGGCCGGCGGCAGCGACATGGTCATGGAGAACGCGAGCTGCTTCACCGACGAGCAGAAGCGCTCGCTCGACGGAGACCCGCGAATCGACCCGAAGCAGGTCGAGCAGACCGAGGCCATGTTCTTCAACGAGAAGCCGCCACACGACGGGCATCGCAAGAACATCCTGAAGCCCTTCCACAAGCGCGTCGGCATCGGCGTCGCGCAGCCGGTGCCGACGGCCACCGAGATCCCGGTGCCCTGCATCTCGCAGGAGTTCATCGACGACTACGGCTCGTATGGGTCGGTCCCGGCGAAGATGCGCCCCGGCGACACGCTGCACGTCGAGGGCAGCGTCGCGTCGCCGGCGACGTTCGCTGGCGTCGGGCTGGCGCGCGTCGACCCGCCGAAGCCCATCGCGGTGGACGACCTCAACCAGCGGCGGTCGTACCCGATCCCGCAGCCGTTCCAGATGTACTGGCCGCCGGGGTACGAGACGCCGATCCCGGTGAAGGTGGCGGGCAATCGGTTCTCCATCGACGTGCCGCTGAGCGACGGTGGCAAGTCGGGGCTCTACGAGCTGAGCGTCTGGGCCACCGTGCCGGGCACCAAGGACCTCGTGATGGTCAGCCTGCGCACCATCAAGGCGAAGTAGGCGGCGGCGCTTCCGGCAGCTCGCGTGCGCACGCCGGGTCTTCGGCGCCCGCGAGCCCCGCGCAGCGCGCCGTGTTCACCGCGGGGCCGAGCAGCAGGTAGTCATCGCGCGACACTGCAGGCATCTCGCGCTGCCAGCGGTCGACGATGACGCGCATCAGAGCGCCGGCCTGGTCCTCCTGCATCTGGCCGAGCAGCTCGGCGAGCCTCTGGCCGATCTTCTCGTGGATCGACGCCATCGACGGGTGCTCGGTCATCGCGTAGGCGCGCTCCAGGAAGCGCAGGACCGCCTGCTTCTCGCCGATGTCGCTCATCAAGCCGGCGGCCGCGAGCGCGCTGTTCGCGTCGGCGCCGAGCTCCACGGCGTGCACCATCGCCGCGGCGCCGTCCTTTTGCCACGCCCGCTGCTCCACCGGGTCGGTGATGAACGACGGCGCGAGGTACGAGAGGAACTCGCCGTACGCGAGCCAGAGCTTGGCGTCCGTCGGCCGCTCGCGCGTGCCGCGCTCCAGGATGGTCCGGGCGTCGCGCGCGTCGTGCGCCGTGCCCTGGAGCGGGCGGTAGACGAGCAGGGTGTCGACGATGCGGTAGAGCGGCTCGTAGGTCGGCTCGATCGCGAGGATGTCGTCGGCGTAGCGGACGCCGTCGGTGAACTCGTGGTGCTCCTGCCAGTGCTCGCCGTACTGGACGAGCAGCGTGGTCCAGAGCAGATCGACGGCGGCCGCGTCCCAGCCGAGCGTCGCAGCGCGGAGCTGCTCGGGCGGGGGCAGGGAGTAGACGTCCTCGCGGTCGCCGGCGGTGTGGGCGACGCGCGCGAGCCGCGGTTGCATGAAGGCGACTCCGCTGGCCGCCGCGAAGAAGAGCAGCGCGCCGGCGAGGGTGCCCCGTGCGCGTCTGGTGTTCGAGTCCGCACCCTTCGGGCTTGCGGCACTCACTCGACCTCCGACTCGACGTACATGCCCGGGTCCACGACGGGGCCGGCGGGGTCGCCCTCGGCGGCGTGGCCGGTGATCTCGAAAGTGCTCTGCGCGCCGTCGCCGTCGAGGTCACCGTGCGCTTGCGCGCGGAACGTGCTGCGGGTCTCGCCGAGTGCGCTGTCGAAGGAGAAGGAGAAGCAGTGGGGCGAGCCGGGGGGCGACGCGCGGAAGTCGAAGGCGCGCCAGGTGGGGTGGTCCCAGGCGTTCTGCGCGTCGGGCTCGCAGTGGCCGCGCGGGGGCACGGGCGGCGTGAGCGGCGCCGACGAGGGGAACGCCGAAGCGACGGGCCGGGTGCGGGCGTAGGCCACAGCGGCGGTCCCGATGCGCTGTAGCCCGTCGACCGGCTCGACGAGCCGCGACGCGTGCACCTCCCGCACGAAGGTGGGCACGGAGATGGCCGCCACCGAGCCGACGAGCGCGAAGCCGATGGCCAGCTCGAGCGGGGTGAAGCGACGCCCGCGGGCGCGCGAGCGGCTGCTGCGCGGGAGGCGTGAAGCCATCGTCGCCCTCTGCCATAGCACGCTATAAGGTGCGCCGATGAGTGCTACCCGCGGTCCAGCTCTGCTCGCGGTGACCGGCGCGGCCGGGTTCATCGGCATGCACCTGGTGCGCGGGTTCGAGGCGCGCGGGGCGCGCGTGTTGCCGCTCGTGCGCGCGCTGACCGACGTGTCGCCCGCCGGGTCGCGGGTGCTCGATCAGGTGCTCGCCGACGGGTCGGCCGAGCTTCGTGGCGTGGACGTCGTCGTGCACTCGGCGGCGGTGCGCCATCGGTACGGCGTGGACGCGGCGACGTACCGCGCGTCGAACGTGGACCTCGTCGAGCGCACGCTGCGTGCGGCGGCGGCCGCAGGCGCGCGTCGCTTCGTGCTCGTCGGCTCCGTGGGCGTGTACGGCTTCCCGGAGCGGCTGCCGGTCACCGAAGAGCACCCCTACGCGCCGCGCACGCAGTACTCGGCGACGAAGGTGGAGGCCGAGGTGCGAGCGCGCCGCGTGGCGCGCGAGGCGGGCATCGAGCTCTGCATCGTCCGGCCGACCATCGTGTACGGTCCGGGCGATCGCGGGGGCATGCTCGACAAGATGGCCGCGATGATCGGCGCCGGGACGTATCGCGTCGTCGGCTCGGGCGACAACGTGCTGCACCACACGCACGTCGACGACATCGTCGAGGGCGTGTGGCTCGCATCGACGCGTCCCGAGGCGGCGAACGACCACTTCATCCTCGCAGGACCCGAGACCATCACGCTCGCCGCGCTGTCCGAGCTCGTCGCTCGCGCGCTGGGCCGGCAGCTTCCGCGGTCCCGGGTGCCGTCGGTGTTCGCACGCGCCGTGGCCACCGTCGTGGACGTCGCGGCCGATCGCGGCTTCGCGTTCACCTCGCGCGAGCCGCCCATCAACCACGAGAAGCTCGACGTCATGACGCTCCCGATCTCATTCGACTCGAGCAAGGCGCGCGCGCGGCTCGGCTTCGCCCCCCGCGTCGGGTACGAGGAGGGCGTGATGCGCACCCTCTGCGGCGAGTGGCCCTCGCTCGCGCGCGCCGGGGCCGGCCCTTGAGCGAGCTGGCGGCGGCGCCCGAGCACACCCGGCGTCTGCGCCTCGGGCGCGTGCTGTCGTGGGTGCTCGCCCTCGTGGCGCTGGCGTTCGTGGCGTGGGTCGTGCCCGTGCGCGACCGGTGCTGGGACCCGCAGGCGCCGCAGTCGACGCGCGTGTCGGTGACGCGCGACGACGCCGGGTGCGTGCTCCACCTGAAAAGCGGCGACGTGCACGTGGCGCGCGAGGAGTGCGGGACGCTGCAGTGCGAGCCGGGGCTCGCGTCGACGCTGACGCACGCGCGCCTCGGTGTCGCGGCGGGGCTGCTCGCGCTGTACTTCCTCAGCACCCTCGCATGGGCGGCGCGCTGGCGGGCGCTGCTCGCGTTCGCCGACGTGGAGCTGCCGCTGCGTGACGTTTGGCGCGTGTCGATCGAGGCGCAAGCCGGGGGGATCCTGCTGCCCGGTGGCATCGGCGGGGATGCGCTCCGCATCGCGTCGGTCGTCTCGAGGCCCACGCGCCACGGCTCGAAAGCGCCGGCGGCGATCGTGATCGCCTCGGTGCTCCTCGACCGCGCCGTCGGGCTCTCGACGATTGCGGCGCTGGCGGGCGCCCTCGGTCTCGGGCTCGGCGGGGCGGGCAAACCCGGGACGGGGCCGTTCGCGGCAATCCTCGCGGCGATCCCCGTGGCCATCGCGCTGGGGCTCGTCGTGCTGCGCACGGCGCCGGTCGACCGCATCCCGTGGCTCGTCCGTGGGCGCATCGGAGGCGTGGTGCAGCCGGTGCTCGCCTACGTGCGCGACCCGCGCGCCCTGCGCGCCATCGCGGTCGCGGTGGGGCTCAGCCTCTTCGTCGCTGCGGTCCAGCTGGCGGTCGTGCGCGGGCTCGTCCTGGTCGTGGGCAGCACGCCGGTGGCAGAGAAGTGGGTCTACGTGGGCACGGCCATCGCGTTCATCGTCGCCGCCGTGCCCGCGCTGCCGGGCGGGTGGGGGACCGCCGACGCCGCGTACGTCTTTTTCTTCGGGCTCGCCGGCATCCCGGTCGGCGCGGCGCTGGCAGTGTGCTTGCTCTACAGGCTCTTCTGGTACCTTTCTGGGGTAGCAGGCGCAGTGCTCCACCTCGCGCGCCATCGTCGATGAACGTCTCGATCTGCGTTCCCGCCCACAACGAAGCGTCCAACATCCGGCGCCTTCTGATGGCGCTGCTGGAGCAGCGGACGCGCCTTGCGCGCATCGTCGAGATCGTGGTCGTCGCGAGCGGGTGTACCGACGACACGGCCGAGGTGGCGCGCGAGATGGGGCGCGGCCGCCCCGGGATGCACGTGCACGTGCAGGAGCGGCGCGAGGGCAAGGTCGCCGCGATCAACGCGTACCTCAAGGTGCGCGACCCGCGTGCCGACGTCACCATCATCTGCAGCGCCGACCTCGACCTCGCGCCCGACGTGGTCGAGAAGCTCGCGTGTCATCTGCGCGACCACCCCGACGTCGGCATGGTGGGGGGGCGGCCGGTGCCGGACAACGACGGGGCGCAGCTCGTCGGCCGCATGGTCAAGGTGCTCTGGGAGATGCACCACCGCGTGTCGCTCGAGGTCCCCAAGATGGGCGAGATCGTCGCCTTCCGCGCGGCGCTCGTGGAGTACGTCAGCGAGCTGTCGGTCGTCGACGAGGCTTCCATCGAGGACATCGTCCGCGCGAAGGGCTACAGGCTGGGGTACGTGCCCGATGCGATCGTGACCAACCACGGTCCGGAGTCGCTGCGCGAGTACTTCGAGCAGCGCCGCCGCATCGCGCGCGGGCACTACTGGCTCGAATTCGCCTTCGGCTACGAAGTGGCGACGCTCGACCGCTCGCTCGTGGTCAGGAGCGCCGTCGACACGGCGCGCGACGAGGACCGCTTCGGAAAGCTCGCAGTGGCGGCCGCGGTGGGCACGGAGCTCGCCGCGCGCGTGGTCGGTTTCTGGGACGCGCGCGTGGTGGGGGGGAAGCACAGGACCTGGCAGGTGCTGCAGTCGACCAAGTCGCTCGCCCGGCCGGGGCACTCGGGGGTCAACGGCGTCGCCCGCGAGCGGCCGCACCGCGTCTCGGCGCGCCCGGGCCCGCCCGAAGAGGAGCGATGAGAAAGCTCCCGCTGCTGGCGCGGCTTGCCGGCTACCGCATGTCGCACGCGACGGGGCGGCCGCCGCAGCTCCCAGTGAACCTCACGGTATCGGTGACGTACTCGTGCCCCTCGCGGTGCGCGACGTGCGACATCTGGCAGAAGAAGGTGGACGACCTCAGCGTCGACGAGTACGCGCGCGTCTTCCCGACGCTCGAGCGCGTGCCCGTGTGGGTGACGCTCTCGGGTGGCGATCAGTTCATCCGCGCCGACTTCGACGAGGTCGTGCGTCTGGTCGTCACGCAGATCGAGCCGCGCATCGTGAACATCCCGATGAACGGGATCATCACCGGGCGCATCTTCGAGCTGCTCCCGCGGATCGCGCACCACACGGCGGGGCGCGCGCAGCTCGTGCTGAACCTGTCGGTCGACGAGATAGGGGAGGCGCACGATCGCATCCGCGGCGCCGAGCGCAACTTCGAGAAGCTCCTGGGAGTCGCCGAGCTGATTCACGACCTGAAGAAGACGTACCCGCACGTCGTGCTGGGCGTGCATACGGTGATCTCGAAGCTCAACGTGCGGCGCATCCCGGAGATCGAGCGCGAGGCGCGCGCCATCTTCCGACCCGACTCGTACATCGCCGAGGTCGCCGAAAACCGAGTCGAGCTCAAGACGATGGACAAGGACATCACCCCGAGCACCGATGACTTCCGGCGCGCCGTGGCGCACCTGCGCAACGTGGTGCGGGAGAACCGCTCGACGCACCCGGTGGCGCGGCTCGTCGAATCACTGCGCCTCGAGTACTACGAGCTCGCGGCGCGCGTGCTCGAGGAGAAGCGGCAGATCATCGACTGCTACGCCGGGTGGGCGAGCGCGCACATGGCGCCCGACGGCGACGTGTGGGGTTGCTGCGTGCGCGCCGAGCCGCTCGGCAACGTGAGGGAGAAGGGTTACGACTTCCGCGCCGTGTGGCTGGGGGAGAAGGCCGACGCGTTCCGCGCGAGCGTCAAGGCGCACGCGTGCGCGTGCCCGCTGGCCAACGCGAGCTACACGAACCTGCTGCTCGATGCGCCGTCGCTCGCGCGGGTGGCGGCGCACATGGCGGGGGCCTGATCCTCGTGCATCCGGTCGTCACGCAGGTCATCGAGCAGGACCGCGGTCTGGGCACGGCGTACGAGCGCTGGTGCTTCTACCAGCTGGTGGACAAGTGGGCCGCCGAGTACGGCGTCGAGACGGCGCTCGAAGGGCCGGTCGACGGCATGGCAGGCGTCAGTGGGGTGCACTGCGTGGGCCTCGCCAAGCGCGGCATTCGCGTGACCGTGGCGACGACGCGCGAGGAGAAGGCGGCAATCGCGCGCGGCGTCTACGCCTCCGAGGGCGCTGCCGATCGCGTCGACGTGCGCGTCCTGCCCGATCCCATGCGCGGGGCCGAGTCACTGCCGCCGAGTGACATGGTCATCGCGTATCACTCGGTGTCGCTCGTCGACGAGTGGCGCGAATACCTGCACGCCGTCGCGAAGCTCGCGCGCAAGGTCCTCGTGGTGACCGAGTGCAACCCGGACAACTGGGGCTTCTCGGCGGTGCGAACGCTCGCGAAGCTGCGCGGTCGGCGCGATCTCGAGCCCCCCGAGACGTGGCGCACCGACGTGCTTGCGCCGGAGCTGTGGAAGGTGGGGCGCGTGCGTGACCACGTGTACTTCGACGCACCCTGGTGGCCGGACCTGCCGGTGTCGCCGGGCCAGTCGCTGCTCGACCGCGCTCGTCAGCTCGCCAACCGGCGCGCGCGGTTCACGGGCGAGGTGGAGCAGGCGAAGCTCGCGTCGCGTTTCGTCTACGGGCCCGAGCGCTGGCCGTACTTCGGCGGGCCGGGGTGGGTGGACGAGCTGTTCCCGGCAATCATCAAGCATCCCGGCTTCGAGGGCATGCGCGGCCGCTTGCGACCGCGCGTCGCGCACCTGCACGCGTTCGTCGTCGACATGCGTCCGCGCACGCCGCAGGCGCGGCGGAAGCTCGCCCAGGCGGTCTAGATGAAGGCCGCACGGAGCGCCACCGTGGCGTTCGTCGTCGCGGTGCTCGCGCTCGTGGCGCTCGAGCTGCACTTCGTCAACCTCACGTTCGACGACGCGTTCGTCTCGTTCCGATACGCGGAGAACCTCGCGGCCGGTCGCGGGCTCGTGTTCAACACGGGCGAGCGGGTAGAGGGCTACTCGAACCCGCTCTGGACGGTGCTCTTCGCCGTGCCCATGTGGCTCGGCGTGGGCCGCTGGGAGCTCGGACCACTCGTTCTTGCAAAGTGCGTCGGTGCGGTGCTCGCGGTCGGCACGCTCTGGGTCGTACGCGGCGTCGCGACGCGACGGGGCGCGGCGTCAGCGTGGATGGCGCTGATGTATTGCGCGGGCGTGGCGCCGAATGCGCTCTGGAGCGTGGGCGCGCTCGAGACGCCACTGCTGGCCCTGCTGCTGGTGCTGGCTGTCCGCGACTACCTGGACCACGAGCTCGACGACCGGCGCCCCGACGGGCTCTCGCGGTCGTCGTTCTGGTTGCTGCTCGCCGCGCTCACCCGGCCCGAACCCGTCGCGCTCTTCGTGATCGCCTGGGTGCTTCGATTCTGGCGCAGCGCTCGCGCGCGCACGCTGGGGTGGCGCGAGCAGTCGCGCTTTGCGCTGCCGTTCGTCGTTCCCTTCGGCGCATTCCTCGCCTGGCGGCTGGCGTACTACGGGAGCTTGCTGCCCAACACGTACTACGCGAAGCGGTACCTCGACCCGTTCGCGTTCATCCGCGGCCAGCACTACGTCGCCGGAGCGGTGAGCGATCTGCGCATCGACGCGCTCGTCGCGTTCGTCGTGCTGGCGCTCCTCGCATCCAGGGCATCCTCGAGGAGGCTCGGCTTCCTCACGGCGATGGTGGTGACGCATCTCGCGGTGGCGTACTACGAAGGCGGCGACTGGATGCCCGGCTATCGCCTCGTGGCTCCAGTCGTCCCGGTGCTGGCGCTGTGGCTCGCGGAAGCCTGGACGGTGCTGCGGGGCGTCCTCGAAAGCGAGAAGGGGACGCCTCGGCGGCTGCCGGCGTGGCTCGCGAGGGAGGAGCGCCTGCTGCTGTACTGGCGACGGCTCACCGGGCCCGTGGGGGCCTTGCTGCGGAGCGTGCCGCGCGCGGTGGCGCGCGGCGCCGTGGACGCCACGGCGTTCGCGCTCGTTGCACTTGCCATCGGTTTCTCGATTCGCGGTTCGCGCGTGCCGGGGATGCTCTCCGGCTACTCGAGGATCGAGCTCGATCGTCTCGGTCACTTCGCGGTGGCGCGCTGGATGAGCGCGAACCTGCCGCCGGGCCTCCTCGCGATCGGCGAAGCGGGCATCATCCCTTACTACACGCGCTTTCCCGTCCTCGACATGTACGGGCTGATGGACGCGCACATCGCGAGGCTGGAGGGCGAGCGGCACGCCAAGTTCGACGTCGACTACGTCCTCGGGCGTCGGCCGGCGTACGTGCACGTCGTCGTGGCGCGCGCCGCCGACGGGACCCTGACGTCGCCGCACGTCTACGGCCGGAGGCTGCTCGCGGATCCCCGCTTCGCGCGCGACTACCTTCCAATGCGCGAGTTCGCGGAGCCGGATGCGATCCTGTATCGCCGCGCGGATCTATCGCCCTGAGCTCCGGGCCAGCGCATCGCGCAGAGCGCCGACGCGCTGGCCGATCGTGTCGGGCGCAGGGCTCTCCATGGGAGGCTCGCGCGACGCCAGCGGGACGACGGGCAGCTTGGAGCGGTAGAGGACCCACTCGCCCGCTTCCGCGACGGGTTCGGCCTCGGCGCGGATCGCGTAGGTGATGAGCGACGCGAGCGACGGATCGACCGTCCGGAGCAGGACGTAGTTGTAGAGCCTCAGGTCGTGCTGAGGCATGAAATGCCACGACTCGAGGTTGGTGCGCACGAGCGACTCGTTCCACTGGTATCTCGGCGCGAGAATCATCGGCGAGATCGGCGAGTCGGTGAACGCGTAGACGAGGCGCCCGCCGCGCTCGGCCAGGATCCTGCCGTCGGCGTTGACCAGGAGATAGTTGCGCGGCACCTCGCCGGGGAAGAAGTCCATCTTGCCCACCGCGCTGCCCGGCTCGACGTGCTCGACGAGCGACTCGAGATCCCTGTAGGCGCGGTCCGAGTCGGCAAACGGAGGCCAGGCGGCGAGCAGCGTGGCCATCGGCAGGGCCAGCGCGGGCAGCAGGGCAGTGCGCGCGCGCCGCGCCCAGAGGTCACGCGGGGCTGCGGCGACCACGGCGACCGCGAACGCCGGCTGGAACCATCGTTGGTAGACGAGGATCGCGCCGTTGCGCATCGATACCGGGAACGCCAGGTACGCCGCAAACCCCGCGAGCGCGACGAGCTCCCAGCGGAACGCGACGGCGTGCGCGCGCCATCGCGGGAGGTCCGTCTCGTCCGTCGGGGCGGCTCCGGCCGATTCGCGCCGTTCCCGCGTGCGCAGCCAGAGGAACGACGCGATCGCGACGAGGCACAAGGCGAACACCGAGAAGCGCGGCAGCGCCGTCGTCCGGATGACCATGGCCGGGACGCTCTGGAGCTTGCGGAGCAGCGGGTCGAAGCGCAGCGGCACGACCGAGAGCATGGGCGTCTGGAGGTGGGCGGTCCAGAGCACGTGCCCGAGCACCGCAGCGCAGCCCGCGGCCAAGGTCGACAGCGTCCACGGCGTCCTGCGCCACGACCAGGGCCGCACCAGAGCCAGGCCGAGCGCGATGCCTGCGAACGCGATCATCATGGCCAGGTGCGCGAAGTACAGCAGGAGCACCGCCCCGAGCCCCGCGAGCGCTCGGCGCGGCGTCGGATTGGCCGCGAGCCGGTCGGCCACGGGGAGCGCGAAGAGCAGCGCGCTGAGGCCGATGAGGTTCGCGATGAAGCCGTACGAGAACAGCCACCCGAGCCCCATCGGCGCGACGACCAGCGCGGCCAGCGGGCTCGCGCCGAGGTGACGCGCGAAGCGCGCCGCGGTGACGGGCAGGGCCACGACCGTGGCCGCGACGAGAAGCTTGACGGCCCAGCGAGTCGATACGACGTAGGAGAGCAGCCAGCCGAGCATGTGGAAGAGCTGGTTGGCCTTGCCGAGGTTCAGGATGTAGAGCCCGGGCGGCTCCATGGTGTAGTCGCCGCGGTGGCGCAGCAGGCCGATGGCCGCCTCGTGAAAAGGCAGGTCGGTCATGGGCGGGTAGTAAGCGACGAGCACCGGTGCCGCGAGCAGCAGCCCCGCCGCCCACGGCAGGATCGTCTCCAGGCGGCGCTGGACCTGACCGACCGCGAACTGCTCGGGCACGGGCGGCAGGATACACGCTCGGGAGAGCTCGAGGCGTCCCCGCCTGATACTCTCGCACCGTCTCATGCATGCTCCGACGGCGCGTGGCCGCCGTTTCGTCACGGAGCGGCGTGCGTTGGCCTTCGTCGCCATGATGGCGGTGTTGCTCCACCTCCCGGCCATCGGCGCGCCCCTGATGACCGACGACTACGAGCAGTCGGCCATGGTCGCGGGGACGTTTCCCGTCCCGAGGGGTCCGTTCGACCTGTACGACTGGGTCGGTGATGCCACCCGCGCCACGCTCGTCGAGCGCGGCGTGCTGCCGTGGTGGACCCATCCCCGCCTGAAGGCTCGCTTTCTGCGGCCGCTCTCGAGCGCCCTCTTGTGGGCGGACTATCGCGCGTTCGGGCGATGGCCTCTGCCCGGGCACTTGCATTCGTTCGCTTGGTGGGCGTTGTCGTGCGTCGCCGTCTATGGGCTGATCCGCCGCACTCTCGGAGGCCGCGCCGCCGTGGTGGGTGGTGCGATCTTCGCCCTCGCTCCCTGCCACGTCTCTTCGCTCGTGTGGCTCGCCAACCGCGAGGTCCTCGTCTCGACGGCCCTCGGCGCGCTCGCGCTCGGCGCCTATGCTCGCTGGCGAGACGACACGCGCGCGCGTGACGCGTGGTCGAGTGCGGTGCTCTTCACTCTCGCTCTGCTGAGCGGCGAGTACGCGCTCTGCTTCAGCGGCTACGTCATCGCGATCGATCTGGTGCGTCGCGGCGAGAGCGCGCGGCAGCGGCTCGCGCGGGTGCTCCCGTTCGTGCTGCCCGCCGTCTCGTACCTGACGGCTCGAGCGCTGCTCGGCTACGGAGTCTATGGATCGGACTTCTACCGAGATCCGTTCAGGCAGGCCGGTGCCTTCTTCGCCGGTGCCCCGAGCCGACTCGAGACGCTGCTCGCGGACGCATGGCTCACCACCGATGACGCGTTCTGGAGGGGCGCGCCGGCGTGGCTCTTCCTCTTGGTCGCCGTGGCCACGGCTCCCGTGCTGCTCGTCGCAGTGCGGCACGCGATCGGATCTCTCGCCCCACGTGAGCGCCAGGGAGCGATGTGGCTCCTCTACGGCTCCTGCTTGTCGCTCTCGCCGCTTCTCGCGGTGAGAGCGTTGGAGCGGCTCATTGCGCCGGCCATGATCGGAGTGTGCGCGGTCTTGGGCGTCGTGATCGCCCATGCGGCATCCCTGGCGAGAGCCAGGGACGCGAGAACGCAACCGGTCGGCCTGGCGGCCGCGGCGACGGTCTTCGCCGGCACGCTCCTCGCGTTCGCGCATCTCGTCCGGTCGCCGTTCCTGACGTGGTTCTCCGCGCGCGAACCGTGCGAGATCGAGGCAATCGCCGAGCAGCGCATGGAGGGAATTCGCGCGCACGTCCGCGACGCGCCGTCGAAGCACATCCTGATCGTGCGCGCCCAATGGGGCCAGCCCTTGCTGGGCGGGGTCTTCATGGTCGATCCCGACCGCGGTGTCCCGCCCGCGTCATGGCGGGTCCTGACCTGGGGCATGGAGCCATCGCGCATGCTGCGGACGGGGCCGCGCGCCATCGATGTGGTCGCGATCACGCCGGCGCCCCTCGTTCGGCGTGGAGAGGAGAACGTGTTCCGCAGCGACGACGCGCCGCTCCGCTCGGGAGACGCCGAGGCCGTCGACGGCATGCGCGTGACCGTGATCGACGCCGACGAGCGGGGACTTCGACGGCTGCGCTTCGAGTTCGATCGCGACCTGGACGACCCGAGCTTCGTGTGGCTCTTCGAAGCGACCGGGGGCTTCAGCGAGGCGCGGCCGCCGGAGGCCGGAGGCGAGCGCATCTTGCCATTGTGAGCGAGTAGGCGGCGCAAGGAAGGCGCCGTACGCTCACATCATCTAGGGTGCGGCATCCGGGGTCGCCCCGTGGACGCGCGCCCACACGGTGTCCAGCGCGGCGAGCGCGGGGCTGCTCGTCGCGATGGCGGCCAGGCGCGCGCGGGCTTCGCCGAAGCGCCCGCCATCGCGGACCGCGATGGCGCCGCACGCCCAGAGGAAGGCGGCGCGCGAGCTCGCCGGGTCCTGCGCGACGGCGAGGGCGCCATCGTGCGCCAGCGCCTCCGCGGCCTCGCCGGGGTGCTCGGCCAGCGCGAGCGCGGCGCCGGGGGACGTCGTGTGGCGAAGCATGCGGTAGCCCTCGGTCGCGAAGCGCCCGTCGGGTCCGTCGATGCGCACGTAGACCGACGTGACGTCGTCGAGGAAGACCATCGCCCACTCGCGCGAGCTCGCGATGGGCAGGCCGTCGGAGGCGCCCTCGAACGCGCGAGTCACGGCCCACTGGAGGTCGTGCTCGCGCGACAGCGCGGCGAAGGCGGCGGGATCGCTCCGGCTCGCGTCCACCGCCGTGACGTCGGCCATGTCGTATGCCGCGCCGTGGCGGCCGTCCATGAGCACGCGCACCTCGGGGTAGAGACGGAAAACCAGATACCCGCCGAACGAAGGCGAGTTCCACAAGTGACCGGTCGGATGATGCGCTTCCGCCCAGCGCGCGGCGCCCTCGGGCAGGTGGCTCGTGTCGAAGCCCACGCCCATCGGCAGGCTCGAAGCGAGCACCGAGGCCGGGGCGAGCAGCGTGCCGGCGGCGCAAGCGAGGCCCACGGCTCCCGCTGCCCGGACGGAGCGAAGCGCGTGCGAGATGCGGCGCGCGATGGCGGGCGCCACCAGGATCAGCGCGAACGGCACGAGACGCACGGCCGTCACGGCGCATGCGAGCGCCATCGCGAGCAGACCCACCTCGAAGAGCGCCGGCGTACGGGCGCCCGTCTCCGCATCGCGTCCGAGCGCCATGCACGCGACGGCGACGACGAGCACGAGCGCCGCCAGCGGCTCGTGGTCGCGATAGAAGCTCCAGGTGGGCCGCGCCCACTCCGTGAACGATGCGAGCGTGTGCACCTGGCCACCGAAGCGCAGGGGGCCCAAGAGCAGCCCGGGCCCCGCAGTGTTCACGCTCGCGACGGCCACGGCCAGGACGAGCGCGGCGGCTGCGGCCGATAGGTCGGCGCCGTCGGCGGCGGGGAGCAGCGGGCCGAGCCTCCCACGCGCGAGGCGGCACGCGGCACGGTAGGCGACGTAGCCGGCGCCCACGACGAGCCCGAACGGCACCGAGCCGTGCGTGTTCGCCCACAGGAACGACAGCACGACGAAGGCCGCCAGTCCGCGCCGGCCCATCGGCGTGGCCGGCGCGCGCCGGTGCACGTCGAGGGCGAGAAGCACGAGCGCGAGCAGCGGAAACGACAGGGCCGAGGAGCGCACGACGAGGAAGCTGGCCGCGCCGGCGACCGCCAGCGTCGCGGCCACGAGCGCGCCAGGCCCGAACCGGCGCGTCTGCATCCAGAGCGCGAACGCCAGGGTCGCTGCCGACAATCCGCCGACCATCTGCAGCCCCAGCGCGCCGCCGGCGCGGTAGGCCCACCACAACAGAGTGACGCTGGCGACCTCCGTGTAACGCACGGTCCCGTGCAGGTACGAGAAGTCGTCGACGCGCGGAACGTGCCGCGTGGCCCACACCAGCCGGCCCGTCGCGACGTGCAGCGGCAGGTCGAAGTCGCCGAGGAGACGCAGGGACACGCCCGCGGCGAGCAGCACGAGCGCTACCGTGGCGACGCCCGCCGATACGAGCGCGGCACTTCCCCGCGACGCCGTGGTATCGGACATGACGTGCCGGCGCAGCATAGCAACCATCGACCGCGGCTCGCGGAGTGGGTGGCGTGGGGTGCGGGCGTGCTGCTGGCGGCGCCGGTGGTGGCGCTGCGCTACCCGCCGATGGGCGATCTGCCGCTGCACGAATCGCTCGTCTCGCTCGTGCGTCACTTCGGCGACCCGCACCTGGTGCCGCCCGGCGTGTACGCGCTGAGCTTCGGGCCGCCGAACCAGCTCTTCCACGTGCTCGCGTGCCTCCTGTCGCTGGCTCTTCCGACGGACCTCGCGTGCAAGCTGGTCGTCGCCGCGGCCATCGTCGCGACGCCGGTCTGCGCGCTCCGGCTGGCGCGGCACCTGGAGACGACACCGTGGGCGGCGCTGCTCGTCGCTCCGCTAGCGCTGGGGTTCGCCTTCCGCTGGGGGCTGGTGGGCAACGTGCTCGCGCTGCCCTTGGTGCTCGCGTCCCTCCCGCCGCTCGATCGCTTCGCGCGCGCGCCTACGCCGGCCCGCGCCGCGGCGAGCGTGGGGATCGTGCTGCTCGCGTATGCGGCGCACGAATCGGCGCTCCTGGCGCTCGCGCTGGCGGCGCTCTTGCTGGGAGGAGCGGCGAGCCGCGCGGGGGCCCGGGACGCGAGGACGACAGCGCTACGGCTCGTGCCCGCCGCCACCGCCGCGGGGCTTGCGGCCTTCTACGCGGCCTGGGGAGAGCACCTGAAGGCCCCCTCCATCCTCGCGGTGCCGAACGCGTACGGCGCCGGCCCCGCCGTCCGGCTGCTCGACGTGCCCGGCGTGTTCTTTGGCCCTGTCGACTCGGAGATCCGCTACGCGGCTTTCGCCCTGTACGCCGTGGCCTTCGCCGCGTTCCTCTTGGCGCGGCGCAAAGAATCACGCGGCATGCAGGTCCGGTTCCTGGTGGTGGGGGCTGCGTGGGGGGTGCTCTACCTGATCATGCCGCTCGCGTTCGGAGGGTCGACGCTGCTCTACCAGCGCTTCCTGCCGCCGGCGCTGGCGGTGCTCTTCGTCGCCGGCGCGCCCCGGGCCGACGCCGCGCTGCGTCCGCTCGTGCCGCTGCTCGCGACGACCGTGCCGCTCTCGGCCTTGCTCGTCGCGCTGCCGGCCTTCGGAGCGGCGGACCGTGACTTCCGCGACCTCGACGCAATCATCGCTCAGGTGGCGCCCTGCAGCGCGGTCGCGCAGCTCGATCTCACCCCTCGTGCGCCCAGCCACGTGGCGCCCGTCCCCGGAGCGGCGGCTCGCGTGCTCGCCGTCCGGGGCGGACGGCTGCTCTTCTCCTTCACCGACGCGCCCACGTCCCCGGTCACAGTGCCCACGGCGCACCAGTGGAACGAGCCGGTGCTGCGCATGGTCCGCGACCCGACCGAGTTCCGTCCTGGATACGACTTTCGCCGATTTCGCTATGCGCTGGTGCGGCTCGGCTCCGAGTATGCGGCGCTGGCGCCCATCATCGCCACGGTGATGGCGCCCGAAGGGAACTTCGTCGCGCAGTCGGGCGACTGGCTGCTCTTCGAATCCGCGTTGCCGGTCGACCCGCTCGACGCGCCCGACGCCCCGCTCCCGGTGCCGGCGCCCGAATCACTGCGCGCCCGACTCTCGAACCGCGCGCCTTAGCGCGTGGATGCGGTCGTCCATCGCCTCGGGTTCGGGCTTCTCCATCGGGGGCTCGGCGGAGGCGGGCGGGATGACGGGAAGCTTGGACCGCAGGAGCACCCACTCGCCCGCCTCCGCGACGAAGTCGGACTCCGGCTGGGCCACGAAGGTGGCCTGGCGCGCGAGCTCGCGGTCTCCCGAGTGCAGGAGCACGTACCGGAAGAGCCGGAAGTCCTGGGCCGGGCGGAACTTCCACGTGTTGTACGCCACGCGCGAGAGCGCGTCGTTCCACTGGAGCTCCGGGCGGATCATCACCGGCGACACCGGCGATTCGGTGAAGGAGTAGACGAGCCGGCCGCCGCGCTCGGCCATCACGCGACCGTACGCGGGGCCGAGCGAGTAGTTGCGCAGCGGGTTGCCCGGCCCGACGTCGAGCTCGGCCACGGCGCTCCCCGGCTCGATGTACGCGATGAGCTTTTCGATCGCCCGGTGCTGCTCGTCGGAATCGACGAACGGGGGAGCCGCTGCGAAGAGCGTCGCAACCGGCAGCGCGAATGCCGCAAGCCTCGCGACGCGCGCGCGTCGGCCCCACACGTCGCGAGGAGCCGAGATTGCCGCCGCGACGGCGAAGGCCGGCGGGAACCAGCGCTCGGCGACGAACGTGGCGGTGCCGAGGGAGATGGGGAATGCGAAGTACGCCACCAGCCCGACCGCCGCGACGATCTCCCACCGGTACCGGAGCAGCTTCGCCCGCATCCCCGTCGCTGGTGGAAGGACACTCTCCCTCTCTTTCGTGCGCAGCCAGTAGAACGCGCCGAGCGCCAGCACGCACAGCCCACACATGGCGAGGCGGATGGGAAGCTCGCTCGCCGGCACCACGATCCCGGCGAGGCTTTCCAGCTTGCCGAGGAGCGGTTGCCAGGAGGTTCCCACGGCCCGCGTCGAGGACGTCATCAGGTGCGCCTGCCAGCGGAGCTGCGCGAGCGTCATCGCCGCGGGGGCCAGCACCGCCGTGAGCGTCCAGGGCGTGCGCCGCCACGACCACGGCCGCAGGAGCGCGAAGCCCAGCGCGATGCCGGCGAACACGAAGAGCATCGCGAGGTGCGCGAAGTACAGCAGCACCGAGGCGCCGAGGGCGCGCAGCGCGAGGCGTGGCCCGGGGGTCTCGGCCAGCCGGTCGAGCAGCGGCAGGACGAAGAGCAGCGCGCTCAGCCCGATCAGGTTCGCGATGAGCCCCCACGAGAAGATCCAGCCGAGGGCCATCGGTGCCGCGAGCAGGCCTGCCACGGGGCTCGCGCCCACGTGCCGTGCGAAGCGCGCCGTGGCGACCGGCAGCGACGCGACCGTCGCCGCGACGATGAGCTTCACCGCCCAGCGCGTCGACATCACCCACGAGAGCGCCCAGCCCAGCATGTGGAAGAGCTGGTTCGGCTCACCCAGGTTCAGGAAGTAGAGCCCCGGCGGCTCCATCGTGGGGTCGCCCCAGTGGCGCAACAGACCCACCGCCGCCTCGTGGAACGGCAGGTCCGTCATCGGCGGGTAGTAGGCGACGAGCACCGGCGACGCGAGCAGGAGGCCGGCCGCCCAGGGCAGAGCCGTCTCGAGTCGTCGACGGGAGAGAGTCACGCGCCGGCAGTGTGCCACGGGCTCGCTCACCACTGCACGACGAGGAACCGGTCGAGAGACGGACCGAAGCGCTCGCGAAGCAGTGAAACGTACGCGCTCGCCGTCAGGCCGGCGTCCGTCGGCGCGTCCTCGGCGTCCCGGAAGCCGAGGACATCCATCTCCTGCATCTCGAACGGGTCGTCGGGGTTGCGCAGCTCGAGCTCCACCTTGCGGCGACCGTCGTCGATCACGAAGCGCCCCGGCCGGTACCAGTACCTCTGGTTGGCCGAGGGCGCCGCCGACGTCGGGCCGCGCAGGAGCGAGCTCCCCATGAGGAGTGCACCGAGATCGCCCCTCACGCCGGCGGCATCGAGCAGCGTGGGCCAAACGTCCATGCCGCTGGCCAGCGGCTTGGGCGACGACCAGTCGCTCTCGGCTCGCAGTGCGCGCGAAGGCTTGATGACGAGCGGCACGTGCGTCTGGATGCCGCAGGGCTCGGAGCCGTGACTGACCAGGCCGTGCTCCCAGAACTCCTCGCCGTGGTCGCCCACGAGGACGATGGTCGCGTCGTCGTAGGCGCCACGGTCGCGCAGTCCCGCGACGAATCGCGCGACCAGCGAGTCATCGTAAGCGACCGCGTCGCGATAGCGGTTCGCGACGGCCACGCGCTCCGACGCTTCCGTCTGCACGTGGATGTAGTGGCGTGGCCCGGCGTAGGGCACGAACGGCGGCGTGAAGCTCGAGGCCCAGGTGTAGGGCAGGTGAGTCGCGTCGAGCGCGACGACGAACACGGCGGGCGGGTGCGGCTGCGCGGCGCGGGCCGACAGCTCGCGCACGACCCGGTCGTCGCGCTCGGCGGGCGATACCGGATCGCGGCCTGCATCGAACCACGCGTCGGCGAGCGCACGCGATGCGCCGAAGATGGTCTCGTCGAGCCGCATGTACGAGAGGTCGTTCGCCGTCAGGACCTCGATGCGCCAGCCGCGAGCCCGTGCGATGCGCAAGGCGATGGCGCCGCCGGTGTCGTCCGGCGAAGGAGGCCAGTAGAGCGCCGGGCGCGACGCGAAGAGCGCGTACCAGCCGTACTGGGTCACGTTCCCCCCGGACACGGCCGCATCGACGCGCAGCCCGTCATCGCCCACGCGCCACATCGCCGGCGTCGTGGCGGGGGAGACGGCGTCGGCGCGGAGACTCTCGAGCACGAAGAAGAACACGTCGCCCGGGGGCGGATCGCCGGGCGTGACCACGGCGTCCATGCGTCGACTCGTCTCCGGCGCAGCAAGGGGCGGCCGGAGCGCGACGCGGATCGAAGCCAGCGCGCGCCGCGTCGGACCGGCGGCCTCGAGGAGCTGCGGCACCGAGCGCGCGAAGCGCGCCCACGCCGCCGAGCTCACGGCGTGGGGGGACTCCGCCTCCAGTGCTCCGGTCGCCAGCAAAGACACGGCGGCGAGGCAGAGCAGCCGTCGCCTGGCCGGACGGGTGCGATCAGAGCTCCGGTCCCCGAGCTTGCGGTCGAACCACACGCCGGCGCCCACCCCAGCGGCGATGCCGACCAAGAACAGTGCGAGCGCGCGCAGGTCGATCCCCGTCGCCTCGAGCAGCTGCCGGTTCTCGTCGGCGTGGGCATTCATCAGGAGGGCCGCCACGGCGGGCAGGTGCCGATCGATGCGAATCAGGACGAGGGCGTCCGCGTAGAGCAGGGGAGGCACGGCGAGCCCCAGCCCCGCGACCCAAGAGGACGCACGCACGGGCACGAGCGCCGCCACCAGCGCGACCGTGCTCACGATGAGCGCAGACTGCGCGATCACGAGCGCGTGGAGGTACGCGCCTTCGAGCAGCGCGAATGGGCGCGCCTGGGCGAGCAGGATCTCGTGCTCGGCGACCAGGAGCGCGAACAGCGCGGCGCTATTGGCCTTCTTGATCGATGAGGACCGAATTCTGCCAGGACGTCGTGTAGACGCTCGTGTTGGGAGTGCCGTTGCCGTCGAGATCGCACGTCGCGGCGACGATGAACCAGTCGGTCTGAGGGGTGCCTGGGAAGACGATGGTCTTCGCATTGACGACGATCGATGCTGGAACGGGCGCCTGGCCCGGCGGTCCGGCGACCGTCGCGTACCCGAACAACACGGGACCATCCACGTGGACGGGGAGCATCGACCAGTCCATGTTGGCAGCGCACGCTCCGCCGCAAGCCGCGCCCCAGGCGGTGACGCCCGCGGTGTACGACGGGCTACTCTGCGGGTACCACGTGCTCAGCGACGACGAGATGTTCGCGTACTGGCGAGTCTCGGAGAAGTACTCCTCCTGGGCGACCCGGATGTTCTGCACCATGCCGGTCGCCTCGCTGACGTGCGACGCGAGGATCATCTTGCGGTAGCCGACCACCGCCAGCGTGGCGAGGACGGCCACGATGACCACCACGATCATCAGCTCGATCAGCGTGAAGCCGCGTCGCAGCGCGCGCGTGCGGACCATCGCGACCATCCGGCGCTCCTCTCTTTCCATTATTCCACAGGCCAAGCGAGGCGACAAAAGACGACGGCGCCGAGCCCCGCGAGGAAGCCCGGCGCCGTGCGTGAACCGCCGCGATTACTCCTCGGGGTTGATCGTGATGAAGTTCGGCGCGATGTTCAGCGCGCCGGCCGAGTTCACGCTACCCAGGAGCGTGAACGTCGACAGGATGCCGTCGCCGTTCAGATCGCCGTTCGCCTGCGCGGTGAAGATGCCGCCGATGCCGGCCGTGCCGTTCGTACCCCACGAGTACATGTAGTACTGGGGCTGATCCATCGAGTACTTGAGGCAGCAGAAGCCCGCGTTCGACCCGCAGTCGGTGTTCCACTCGCTCGTGGCGGACTGGTACTTCTCGCCCTTGATGCTGGTCGCCGCGCTGGGCACCGTCACCGTGGCGTTCCCGCAGAGATTGCGCGAAAGGCCTGCGGTCGTTCCCGGAGCGAGGACCGCTCCGGCCATCGACTCTTTCTCGAACTCGCCCGCCTGGTTCTTGCCGACCTGGCCGAGTGAGTTGGTGGCTTCCGCCGTCTTCGCGTTCGCCAGGTACTTGCGGACGCCGTAGATGGCGAGCACCGCCAGGATGCCGACGATCGCGACGACGATCATCAGCTCGATCAGTGTGAAGCCTCTCGCGAGTCGCTTCGTCATTGCACGCATGTGTGGGTTCTCCTCGTTTCCGGCCCGCGGGTCGTCGCGAGGCGCGCCGACTGGTGCCCGCGTCGCCTGTAAAGCAGAGGCTGTGCCACGACCCTCCCCGCGAAATCCGCAGCCAATTGTCCGTCCGGTAGGGGTCGCTACGCAAGTAGGTGACGAGAATTGTCAACTCGGGGTCTTGGGGCCGGACGATTCTTGCCCGTCTTCGAGGTCCTCCTCGCTCCCCAGCGCGTGCTTCTGGAGGCGGTAGCGCAGGCTGCGGAGGGTGACTCCGAGCAGCTTGGCGGCGTGTGTGCGCACACCGCCCGACCTTTCCAGCGCCTGGAGGATCAGCCTTCGCTCCACTTCCCCGATCACGTCGTCGAGGTTGCACCCCTCGTCGGGCAGCCCGACGAGCGACGGAAGCGGCTGCGCGGCGAGGCCCGAGACCTCGCGAGGCAGGTCACCGAGGCCGATGGTCTGGCCCGTCGCCAGGGCCACCGCCCGCTCGAGGATGTTCTCCAGCTCGCGCACGTTGCCCGGGAACGCATAGGCCTCCAAGGCCCGCACCGCGTCGGGCGCCAAGCCGCGGATGTCCTTGTTCTGCTCCCCGGCGCACCGCGCGAGAAAGTGCTCCGCGAGCGGTCGTATGTCCTCGCGCCGCTCGCGCAGCGGGGGCACCTCGACGCGGATCACGTTGAGGCGGTAGTAGAGGTCCTGCCGGAACCGGCCCGAGCGCACGTCCTCCTCGACGTTGCGGTTGGTCGCCGCGAGCACGCGCACGTCGACGCTCACCTCGGCGGGTGCCCCCACGCTACGCACCTTGCGCTCCTGCAGCACGCGCAGCAGCTTCACCTGCAGCGACGACTCGAGCTCGCCGATCTCGTCGAGCAGCACGGTGCCCCCCTCGGCTTCCCGGAAGATGCCGAGCCGCGAGGCGACCGCGCCGGTGAAGGCGCCCTTCTCGTGCCCGAAGAGCTCCGCCTCGATGAGCGTCTCGGGGATCGCCCCGCAGTTGACGACGAGGAACGGCTTGTCGCGCCGGTCGCTCGCATCGTGGATGGCGCGCGCGATGCGCTCCTTGCCGGTGCCGCTCTCCCCGGTCAGCAGCACGGTCGTGCGCGCGTTCGCGATGCGCTGCACCAGGTCGAAGATGCGGCGCATCGGCTCGGAGTGGCCGAGCAGCTCGCGACCGCGCTCGCGCAGGAGCTGGGCGCGGAGGCGCTCGTTCTCGGACACGATGGCGCGCTTCTCGAGCGCCTTCTGCACGAGGGCCCGGAGCTCGCTGGTGGCGAACGGCTTCGTGACGAAGTCGTAGGCGCCGCGGCGCATCGCCTCGATGGCGGTCTCGACGCCGCCGTGGGCGGTCATCACGATGACCTCGGTCCGAGCGGTGCGCTGGCGCACGAGCGAGACGAGGTCCATGCCGTTGCCGTCGGGCATGAGCAGGTCGGTCAGCACGACGGCGTAGGGCTCCGGTGCGTTCGTCACGGCGTCGCGCGCCGTGGCGAATCCGGGGGCGAGGGTGACGTCGAGGCCCTCGCGCTTGAACAGGATCGACAGCATGTCGCGCAGGCCCGGCTCGTCGTCGACGACGAGGATCCTCGGTTTGGGCGCGGGGGGGGCCATCGTTCCCGCAGGATACACTCAGGGGGCGCCGTCGGGCGCGAGCCCGGACGATGCGCGTGCGGCGCGCGCGTCGTTCTCGCCGGCGCCGCCGGGATCGCCGTGGCTGCGCGCGTAGTCGGCGAGGGTGCGCCACGGCCGCGCGTAGTCCTGCAGCAGCTCGTCGCACCAGGGCTCGGGGCCCGGCAAGGGCGTCGGCTCGCGCACGAGGCGGTGGGAGAGGTCGAGATTCATCGCGGTCAGCCGCTCGGGGGAAGGCACGTCGCCCCAGCTCGTGACGAGGCGCACCAGGGGGCCGATGGGGTACGACGGGTACTGCGCCAGGGCGGCCGGCGCGAAATCGTCGGTGAGGAACACGGGCCGCCCGGAGGCGAGCAGGGCGTCCACCAGCGACACGACGCGCAGCTCCCGGTTCACGACCTCGGGCAAGGCAATCTGCAGGGCCCGCTGGATGCGCTCGTGATACCAGGGCGTGAGCAGCAGGCGCGGGTTGACGAAGACGACGTCGGGCCGCAGCCCCAGCGCGTAGCGAGCGTAGAGGAACGAACCGAGGCGAGCGTCGCCCATGCCCAGGATGACGGCACCGGGTGGCGCCGTGACGAGGGCGTTCTCGGCGTACAGCTCGACGGTCGGTCGATTGCGCGCGCGTACGTTCGGCACGCCGCGGGCGAGGCCGACGACGAGGACCGCCGCCAGCGCGCAGCTCGCGGCCACGCTCGTTCGCGACGGCGCCGGTGCCCACCGGGCGAGCACGTCGAGTGAGACGGAGATGGCCGGGACGAGCACCGCTGCGGGGAGCAGATCGAGACGCTCCGTCACCGCGCCGGGCAAGCCGGTCAGGGGGAGCTGGAAGAGGGATGCCGGCGCCGGTCCGCAGAGGACGAACGCCAGCGCGAGCGCGACCCACGGTAGGCGTCCTCGCGCCGTGTCGCTCGGCCTCGCCAATCGCATCGTGACCGCAGCGACGATCGCGAGCGGCAGGGCGAGGAGCTCGACGACGAGGCGGGTCAGCTGCCCGAATGCCAGCGACGGCGAGGGGGCGAGCGACTTCATCGTCCAGGTGTACTCGTCGCGCCTGACCGTGGCGACGAACCCCGACCAGTCATGCACGTCGCCCCAGGACCACGACGACGGGTCCAGGGCGCGCTCGTGCACGGCGAACAGGTACGCGTAGGGGAAGAGACCGATCACGAACGCTGCAACGGCCGCAGCGGCAACGACCGCGGCGCGTCGCTCGCACCGGCGCACCGCGGTGACCGCGGCCAGCAGCCCGACCGGAGCCATCCCGACGATCGTGTGGTGGTTCGCGAGGGCCATCCCCCCGACGAGCGCGAGCAGGATCGCCGTGCGCCCCGGCGGCAGGGGAGGCTGCGGCGCCGACAGCCAGAGGATGACGGCGGCGAACAGCGCGTTCATCGCGAACACCTCGGCGTGCGTCGCCTCGGCCCACGTGATCGGCGCGAGGGCCCACGCTGCCACCGCCACGCAGCCCGCGAGGACCGAGGCTCCCCATGCACGGCACGCGGCCAGCAGCGCCACGATGGTCGCGCATCCGAGGAGCGCGTTGGCCAGCGCAGCGGCGTGCGCCGGGCTGCTTGCCGGCAGCCAGCGCATCGCATGCGCGTACATCGCGTACAGCGGATAGCCCGGGGGATGGCCCGATCCGCCGGTCACCGCGACCGTCGCGAACTCGCCCACGTCGCCGCCGAGCGCGTGCCTCGCGGCCGTTGCGACGTACGCGACCGCGGGGACGACGATGGTCGTCCCCAGCAGGGCGCGCTCGAGAGGACGGGTCGAGGTCAGTTCAGGCGGGCGACGGCGGGCTTGGTCTCGCCTGCGCCGACGGTGACCGAGATGGTCTTCGTGAGCCCCTGGTCGGAGTTGACGAACTTCACCGTGTGCGTGCCCGGCTTCACCGAGATGTGCCCCTTGGGCGTGGGCCCGAGGGAGCGCCCGTCGAGGAAGCACGTGGAGGGCGGGATCGAGTTGATGTTGAGGAACGCCTCGCTGCCGCCGTTGTCCGACGCGGGCGCCGCTGCCGCCGCGACGGGCGCGGGGGCCGGCGCAGGCGCCGGAGCGGGGGCCGGCGGGGGCGCCGCCGGGGCGTAGTTGGTCACCGGAGACGCCGCGGCCGCGTTGCCCTTCGGGTCGAGCGTGACCATGTAGTTCTTCTCGGCCTGCCCGTCGTCGAAGGTGATCGGCTGGCTGTAGTCGCCGTACCCGGTCTTGCTGGCCTGCAGCGCCCAGGTCTTCGTCGTGTCGATGTCGACCGAGATCGGCAGCATCGGCAGCTCGCGGCGGTCGCTGCCGCTGACGAGGTACACGCGCGCGCCCGGCGTGCCGAGGCTGATCGTCGCCTTGCCCTTGAGGACCTTGAGCTGGATGCTCCCGAGGTCGGTCATGCTGCCGCTGTCGACCGTCACGTGCTTCTCGAGCGGCTGGTAGCGCTCGGAGCCGGCGACCTTGATGACGTGGTCGCCCGGGGTGAGGTCACGCACTTCCTGAGGAAGCGGGCCCGCCTCCTTGTCGTCGACGTAGAGCTTCACGCCGGGCTGCGTGCCGCTGACCTTGAGCCCCGTCCCCTTGGACGACGCGCCGAGGGTGAAGGTCGCCGACGCGTCCTTGCCCGACTGCACGCTCACCGACTGCGGCGCCGGCGCTTCGTAGCCGTCGGCGAGCACCTTCACTTCGTGCGTGCCCGTGCTCACCTGGTCGACGATGCACGGCGCGGTCTCGCAAGGCGTCTTGCGGCCGTCGACGAAGATGTCGACGCGGTTGACGCTGCCGTTCTTCGCGTCAGCCACGTTGATGACGATGCGGCCCGTGTGCGGCATGAGCAGGAACACGGCCACGCCGATGATCGCGATGCCGACGAGGGCGAGGGCGACCCAGAGACCCGTGCGTCCCGCCTGCGGGCGCACGAGGGCGGTCGCCTCCATGCTGCGCGGCATGTGCGAGCCCGGGTAGTCGGACGCCACCGACGGGCGCTGCATCGGCAGCGGCGCGGGCATCGGGAGCGGAGCAGGCGCCGGCATCGTCGACGGGATCGACATCGGCATCCCCCCGAGCCCCTGCTGCGTGACCGGGGGCGGCGGGATCGGCTGGATCGTCGGCGGGGGCGGGAAAGCCGAGGGGCCGGGTGCGGCCGACGGGGCTCCCGAGGCGCGGGCGAAGGCCGCCGAGGGGGGCGGGGGAGGCGGCGTCGGTCGCGATGCCGGCATCGATGACGACGGCGGCGGCGGAGGCGGCGCCTGCGGGGCGGTCAGCCCGAGCAACGTGGCCTTGTTCTTCGCGAGCGCCGGCGGCGGCGTCCCCGCAGCGGGGATGGGCGCCGAGTTCGGCCTGGCGGAAGCGCCCGACGGCCCCTCTTCCTTGTCGAAGATGTGGGTCGCCTCGTCCTCGTCGTCCCAGTCCATGTCCACCGCCGGATTCGGAGCGGTGACCGCGGCGTTCGCGTGGGCGCCCGAGGGCGGAGGCGGCGGCCTGGACGCCGCAGCAGCAGAGGAGGTCGGCGCCGCGACGGGCAGCGGCTGCGTCTTGGGCGGCGGGGCCACGACGGGCGGCAAGCTCCCTCGTCCCGGAGGCGGGGGAGGCGTGCGGCTCGAAGGCGGCGACGCCATCGGAAGGTTCGAGGGGGCGGTCACGCCCAGCAGCGTCCTCTTCGACGGATCCGGCGCCCGCATGCTCGGGGGCGGGGGCGGTGCAGTCCGGGCGGAACTGGGGGGAGGCGGGGGACGCGACGGGGTCGGCGGGGGCCCGGCCTTCTTCCCTAGGCCCTCGAAAATATCGAGGTCCGAGCCGCTCCCCTTGTCGTTCTGCGTTGCCATCTGGCTCATCTCCCGCACCTGCCGCGCGCCCACCATATCATCCGGTCCCTCCCGGACATCGGGGAACGTGCGTCGCATGTATTGCGCGATTTGCTCGCGGGTGGCTACTCCTAGCGCTTGTGCGACGTGATTGAGATCCCTGTAAACGTCCTTGGAGGCACGGTAGCGCTCGTCTGGGTCCTTTGCGAGCGCCTTCAGGACGATGCGGTCCAGCTCAGGGGGCACCTTCGGGGCGTACCGGCTGGGCGGTTCGACCTGTAGGTGACGCACCTTCTCGATGACGAGGAGCTCGTTCTCGGCCTGGAAGAGCCGCTGCTGGGTGAGCATCTCCCACATGCAGATGCCCAGCGAGAAGATGTCGGCCCGGGCGTCGACCTCGATGCCCTTCACCTGCTCCGGGCTCATGTACCCGAACTTGCCCTTGATGGAGCCGACCTGGGTGCGCGAGAGCTTCCCGGCCGCCTTGGCGATGCCGAAGTCGATGAGCTTCACGTCGCCCGTGAAGGACACGATGATGTTCTGCGGGCTCACGTCCCGGTGGACGATCGAGACGGGGTTGCCGTTCGCGTCCTTGCGCGCGTGCGCGTAGGCGAGGCCCTCGCCGAGGCGCGTGAACACGTAAAGGAGGAACCATAGAGGAAGGGGCTCGCGCGTGCGCACGCTGCGATCGAAGAGCGCGCGCATGTCCTTGCCGTCGACGTATTCGAAGGCGATGTACCAGTCGCCGTCGACCTGCCCGAAATCGAGGCACCGGGCGATGTAGGGGTGCTCGAGCTGTGAGGCGATGCGCGCCTCGTCCTCGAACATCTTGATGAACTCTTCGTCCTCGGCGACCTCGGGGAGGATCCGCTTGAGGGCGACGCGCGTGTTCGTCGGCAGGTGAGTCGCGACGAAGACCTCGGCCATGCCCCCCATGCTGATGCGCGAGATCAGCTCGTAGCGGCCGAAGGCCTGGGGGCGCATCACCGAGGAGATTGTACAGCAGTCGCCGAAGAGGCGGCGGGCGGTGGCTTATAGAAGTATCGGATGCGCTTCGCCTGGAGAGGCTGCCACGTGCTGACCGGGACGATGGGCGTGCTCTCGAACACCGGATGAGCATCCGGTGCGTGGGCCCGCACCAGGTGTATGACGCGGTCGCCTTCGGCGCCGCTGGGATGTGCGACGGATGGCGACGGCGCAGTGCGCAGGGGGTCGCCGGCCGCATCCAGGGAGCCCCCGGGCAGCGCGCGTGAGTCCCCGGGGAGCGACATGCGCTGCGTGCAACCGAGGGACTGGAGGAGGGTGTCCATGGCGGCGGCCGTCGTCGCGTCGGCGCGCTCGCTCTCGGGGAGCTCGACCCAGACGAGCATCCCGTCCTCGTCCTGCACGCCGAGTGCGGCGCGCGCCGTGGCGGCCGGTGCCGCCGTGGCCGGATAGCCGGAGACGAGCCGGGCCGCGTCCTTCGCGGGCGGGGAAGGCGCCACCGAGAAGACGCTGCCCGACCACCAGAGGGACAGGTCGCCATGGGTCGGGCCGTCGAGCTCGAGCACCGTCGGATCGGCGTCCGCCGTGCCGGCCGACGGCTTCATCGTGCGGGGGTCGGCACGCACGACCCGCAGCTTGAGGCCGGCGCGCGCCGGAGCATGGACCCACGTCGTCGCGAGCGCGTACGGGAAGCCGTGTTGCGGGAGGCCCTTCGTGCGCCACTTGCCCTCGTCGGCGTCGGTGCCGGGGAGCGGCGCGCCGGGCAGGAGGGAGCGCGCGGTGAGATAGAAGAAGTCGCGCGCCTCGCGCTGGATGTACCGCGGGAAGAGCATGTGCCCCATCGCGCGGATCATGCGGCGCGAGCGGAAGACCCAGCCGGGCATGCCGGACACCTTGCCCTCGGCTTCCCAGTCGGGCTGCATCGGGCGGCCGAGCGGCGCGAGCTGCCCTTCCTGCGCGACGTCGTAGAACTCGAACCCGGCGTGCCCGGGGTTCATGTCGAGGTGGATGCCGAAGGCGCAGCGCGCGTCGAGCATCCCTGCGGCGAGATCGTCGGCGGCGATGCTCTGGCTGTAGAAGTAGCCGACGAACCCGTCCTTCGTGAGACAGATGGCGCTGCGTGCGCTGTGGATCTGGTCGGGCCAGCCGGGAGGCGTGCCGCCCCACCAGTTGCGGTGCCAGGGATTGAACTGATCGTTCTCGACGATCGCCGTCAGGTTCTGGCGATACGCGGTGACGTCGGGCGGAACGGTCGCCGAGTCGGGCCACGCGCCGAAGCCGTTGGAGCCGTCGCGCAGCTCGACGACCGTGGCGGCGTAGGGTTTCGGCGGCAGGTACTCGATGCCGTTGGCCTCCATGCCGTACTCGCCGTGCTCGGCCTGGAAGCCGCCGTTGAAGGCGGCGACCACGTGCTTCATCACCTCGGGCGCGCGCGGAATGAGCCCCGGCCCGTGCTCGCCGTCGGCCGCGATGGGCTCGACCGTGCCCGCTTCCATGTGCAGCGCGATCTGGCGCGGGTCCCAGAGCGTCACGTAGACGCGCACGTCCTGGCGGTGCACGTCGGGCCGCACGAACGACGTGACGAACGCCGGCGGGGTCCCCGCGGCCGTCGGCGTGATGAAGCGATCGTTGTCGAGCGGGATCCACTGGCCCTCGCCGGGGAGCGCCGGGGAGACGGGGACCGTCATCGGCGGAGGCGGCCAGCCCACCTCGGGATCGGTGAAGGTCACCGGGCCGGCGGTCGCCGCCTGCAGCCCGAGCTCGTCCTGAAGGTCCTTGGCCGTCATCGCGCGCGCGAAGTGCGCGTTGTACGCGTCGAGCGCGGTGAAGGCGATCGCCTTGACCCACTGCATCCGTTCGTCGCCGAACCAGGGCATCGCGCGCACGCGGTCGACGGCCCACGTCACGAGGTTGCCGGGTCGTGCGCGCTCGTCGGGGACGATGCGCACGCGGTCGGATCCCTCGGCGACGCGCACCTCGCGCGGCACGACGACGATCGCGTGGCCGTCGGCGAGCACGTCGAGGGTGCCGTCGGCGCGCCAGGCGATGGCCACGGCGCGGGCGACCGGGTCGAGCGCGTACGTGTCGTGCACGACGCCGCGCGAGCGACCCGTCTGCTGCAGGTTCGTGAGGGCGAGCTGCGTGCGCTGCGTCCGCGTGAAGTCCGCGTACGCGTCGGGCGATCGGCCGTCGAGGTCGACGACGTGCACGCCGGTGAAGAGGCCGTCGGCGCTCGTCGCGTACGCCACGACGTGCCCGCGCACGAGAGGGCGCGACTCGTCGACGCCGCTCGTGTCGGTCAGGTCGTAGGTGTCGCCGAGGCCCAGCACGACGCCCTCGGGAGAGAGGCGCGCCTCCACGAGATAGAGGTCGGCAGGCTCGCCCGCCGCGTGTGCTCGCGCGACGGCCAGCCCCGAAGCGTCGACGGCGCCCCGGAGGCCGCGCGGCCCGTCGACCCACGCGACGTCCGACGGGTCGCACGCCAGCCCGCTCGCGGTCAGCGCTTCGGCCACGGCCGTCTCGGAGTTGGGGGCGACGAGGTCGATCCCGCGCCCCCGATGGAACGCCGCCGCGGCGGACATGAGGAGGACCAGGGGGATGGCCCTGGCGCGCGAGCGCCACCAGGGGCGCGCCCACGCTGGGGACGACCAGGCGGCGATGCGGGCCACACTCCTCCAACGCTCGGCGGACTGCATCGCGGCCCCATCTTCGAATGGCGCCTACGCGGTGCGCAAGGAAGCAACGAAGTTGACAGCTCGAGCCATGCAACCCCTGGATTCCGCGTACGCCCGAGGTGGGCTCGGAACGTGCTACACAGTTTGCAGGATGGTCCGGCGTGTATTCGCCGTCGTGTCGCTCGTCGTCGCAGGCGTCGCCGCCTGCGCGAGCCCGACGTTGCCTTTGCCGCCACCGGCGGTGCCGACGATCGGGCCGGGCAGCGACGCCGACCACGTGAAGCTCTCGTCGCCGTGCGGCGGCGCGGAGGCCAACGTGGATGTCCTCGTGACCAACACGACGCCGAACCTGCCCGCCCAGGACTACGTCGCCGCCACGCGCGCCGACACCTGCGGCTCGTGGAGCCTCGAGGCCTACGCGCACAAGGGTGACGTCCTCGACGTGCAACAGATCTCGGGCGACCTGGCCAGCACGTCGGTCTCGGTGCAGGTCCAATAGGGCTCCTGCGCGGGCATCGCTTTCTCTCGCGCCGGGAGCGCCCTTCCGCCAGGCTTGATTCGCCGGCTGGCGTGTCCCTTCGAGCAGCAGTCGCAAGGGCAGGGGCGGCGCGGGTCGGGGATGGGCGTGCCTCTTGGACCGCTGGCCGTTCATCGACTGCACGTAGGCGAGCGGCCGGGTGAGCTCGGCCGGCGCTCGTACGCGAAGGCCTTGCTCCCCCCTTGGTTCGGCTGCCATCCACGCAAGACGGGCTTGCTCCTCGGGCAGACCGTCGGGCTCCTGCGGGCGATCGCCTGTCTCCCAACGAGAATTCGCCTGCCTCGTACGAGAGGTGCTCTTTCTTCCGAGTCGGATTGGCGCTCCCTCGGGTGAGACAGACTCTCCGTTGCGCGAGGTGGGCTATCCCCCCGCACCAGACGGCCCTTCTCCTGCGTCAGGTCTGGTGTTCTCCCGGGTCCGTTTGGCTCTCCCCTGAGCGAGACAGACTCTCTCCTGCGCGAGATGGCTCTCTGGAGCGCGCCGATGGGCTTTCGCGCGGGCGAGATTGACTATGTCCTGCCCGACGCGGCCTTTCTGCTGCATGAGACCAGTCTTTTCCCGAGTCGGATTGGCTTCCTCTTGGGCGAGATAGACTCTCCGGTGCGCGACCTGGGCTCTCCCGATGGCGGGACAGGCTTTCGCGCGGGCGAGACCGGCTATCTCCTGCCCGAGGCAGCCTTTCTGCTGCGTGAGACCAGTCTTCCCCCGAGTTGGATTGGCTTCCTCTTGGGCGAGACAGACTCTCCCGAGCGCGAGACAGGCTATCGCGTGTGCGCGATTGGCCATCTTCCGCACGAGGCGTCCAGGAGTGTGCACGAGATAGCCGGGTAAACGCTCGAGACCATCTCGCGATGGCCTGGGAACGGTTGCCGGCGCCGGTTGCCGGCAGCGCGCGCCCTCTCGCTCAGCGAATGAAGCCTGTGGCGAGGGCGACGAAGCGATCAGCATGCCCGAGCACGATCTCGAGCATGCGCGCATCGGCATCTCCCGCTGCGACCGCGACCTCGACGGCAGCCGCAGCCTCGCAGGCCTCTCCCCGCGCGATGGTGATGACGCGCGCTTTGTCGGCGCGCGATACGCGCCCCGCCGCCTCGGCGGTGTTGAGCACTGCGCTCTTCGCAGCCCTCATGGCCTGGTCCCTCAAGTGCGCATCTCGAATCTTCGCGTCGCGCACGCTCTCGAGCAGCTTCATCGCGACCTCATAAGCGACGAGTTTCTGGTGTGGCAGCTTACGCATGATTGCCCGCTCCTTTCGCCCAGCAAAGGAGCGGGCAATCATGCGGCGAGCCGCAGA
>Ga0335069_10000950_pt1 | contig 46762 bp, 40 predicted proteins | sample Lox_Sample_11_FD_206714 | JGI IMG/M metagenome (GOLD analysis project Ga0335069, IMG submission 206714) | Soil microbial communities from Loxahatchee National Wildlife Refuge, Florida, United States - Lox_Sample_1.1 | ecosystem: Environmental > Terrestrial > Soil > Wetlands | place: USA...
TGAAACGCCCGTGTGACGCTCCTCTATCATGCCCATCGCGCGGTGGAGCAATTGACGCTCGATCGCGAGGCGATGCATCAGCGCGATTCGCTTATCCCGCGCTACGCGGAAATGGTGTATTACGGATATTGGTTTGCGCCCGAGCGTGAGGCATTGCAGGCGCTGATGGATGATACTCAGAAAAACGTGACCGGGACCGCCCGCCTTAAACTGTTCAAGGGCTGCGCTACGATTGCGGGCCGCAAGTCGCCGAATTCGCTGTACGATCCGAAGCTCGCCAGTTTTGAGGAAGCGGGCGGCTATAATCAGGCTGACGCCGAAGGATTTATCCGGCTGGCGGGGATGCGCTTGCGGGCGCTTGCCAAGGCGGGCGTCAAGGGACGATCCCGTTGGGCAAAGTAATCCGATTCAAGCCGCCACGAACCAAGCCCAAGCTGGTACGGCGGCCTCGTGTTGGCGAGTGCGCACACTGCCGTCATAAGGTGGACATTCACGTAATGCATCCCGATGGTTCGGCAAGCTGCGCAGCGCGCGGATGCACATGCCATACACGGCCTGCGAGCTGACGATGAAAAAGCGGATGCTTAAGGTTAAACAAGCCAATCGTGCCGGCGGTGCGGGGGGGCTGATTCGCGGCCGGTTTGCGCAAAAGCGATTGCCTGAGGTTGAGGCGTTTACCGCTTCTCTGCCGTTCGACCGGCGCCTTTATCGTCATGACATTCGCGGCTCGATCGCGCATGCGCGAATGCTGGCGAAAGTTGGTTTGCTCAGTCGGAATGAGACAAACGCAATCGTTACCGGCCTGTCACGAATCGAGAATGAAATTGCCGGCAACCGGTTCAAGTTTGATATCGCGGATGAGGATATCCATCTAGCGATAGAGCGGCGTCTGATCGAGATCTCGGGTGAGGCGGGGAAGAAACTTCACACAGCCCGCTCGCGCAACGATCAGGTCGCGCTCGATTTGAGATTGTATCTACGCGACGAAATCGCCGCGATGATCGGGCTGATCGGTGCGCTGAGGAACGTGTTGATTCGGCTCGCGCGCCGCCACGTAAAAACGATAATGCCCGGCTATACGCATCTGCAGCGCGCGCAGCCGGTCACCTTGGCGCATCACCTGCTCGCATACGTCGAGATGCTTTCGCGCGACCGCGAACGATTCGAGCAGGCGCTGGTGCGAACGGCAGTGATGCCGCTGGGCGCCGGCGCACTTGCGGCGACCACGCTCGGTATCGACCGCAAAATGGTTGCGCGCGAGCTTGGGTTCAAGCTGGTCACCGCCAACAGCATCGATGCGGTCTCGGATCGAGATTTTGCCGTCGAATTTCTTTCGGCTGCCGCCCTGTGCGCGGTACATTTGTCGCGCCTGAGCGAGGAAATAATTCTGTGGTCTAGCGCGGAATTCGGGTTCGTTGCGCTGCCGGATGAATTTTCGACCGGCAGTTCGATGATGCCGCAGAAGAAGAATCCCGATCTGCTGGAACTGATTCGCGGGAAAAGCGGACGCGTAATTGGCGATTTGGTAGCGATGCTGACGACCCTCAAAGGGTTGCCGCTTGCATACAACTCGGATTTACAGGAGGACAAGGAGCGCGTTTTCGACGCGCTGGACACTCTCAAGCCCGCGTTAGACCTTGTCGCCAAACTTTTGCCGGCGCTGAAATTCGACAGGGCCAGAATGCGCGCATCGGCAGGCGGATTCGCGCTGGCAACCGATCTTGCGGAATATCTGGTGGCACGCGGCGTTCCATTTCGCCAAGCGCATGAGATCGTCGGGGCGATTGTGCGTGAGACGGCAGCCGCAGGAAAAACTCTGGAGGAACTCGAGGCGGATGATTTGCGGCGTTATTCGAAATCCTTCGGGCAAGATGCAGCGAAATTGTTGAAAGCTGAAAACTCGGTGGAGCAGCGCTCCGTCGAAGGCGGCCCGGCTCCTTCCACCGTCGGACGGCGGCTTGCGGAGCTGGCCCGTAAGAAGTAAACGCCAAGCAGGATCTGTCTGAATGATGAAGCGATTACATCTCGCCATAATTGCCGTAATGGCCGTACTCTCTTCAGGTTTGTGCGCCGGCTGCGGCGTCAAGTCCGCGCCGATTCCACCTCAGTACGCCAAACCGCAGAAAATCCTCGATCTAGAGGCGGTCAACGACAAAGATGGCGTCCGCCTCACCTGGCGACGTCCCGATCAGTATGTTGGCGGCGCCAAATTATCCGACCTCGGTGGATTTACACTCTCGCGGACGGAAGTTGGCAGCCCGTCAAAGGAAATCGCCCAGGTGAATGTGACCGATCAGGGACGCTTCCAAGTGCAGCACATTTTTACCTACAAGGACACGGCTACCACGGTGGGAAAAACCTACCATTATCAGGTCGTGGCGCTCACGACGGACGGCTATCGGAGCGATCCGTCGAACGATGCGACGATCATGCGAAAATTGCCGACGCCACCACCAAATCCGGAGAATTACGTACTGCCATCCCCAGTACCGCTGCCGTAAGCAACCCTGAGAGAATCAGTTTATTCGCGAGCCCGCCCTGTGATAAAAAGGTCGGTTATTCCCGCCGTTGTGTCGCGCGGTTGTTTTCAGGCCGATGAATTTCTTCGAATATCGAGATGATCAGCTCTACGCCGAAGACGTATCGGTAGCCGATCTGGCCAAACGGTTCGGTACGCCGCTTTACGTGTACAGTGCCCGCACCATCAAGCGCCATTTCCGCGTGTTTGACGAAGCCTTCGCCGGCACCGACCATCTCATCTGCTATGCGATGAAGGCGCTATCCAGCTTGGGCATCCTGAAACTGTTCGCCGACCAGGGCGCCGGGTTCGATATCGTTTCAGTTGGCGAGCTAATGCGATGCCTGCGCATCGGCGCGGACCCGAAAAAGATTGTCTTTTCGGGAGTCGGTAAAACCGACGAGGAGATTGCTGCGGCGCTTGAGGCCGGCATCCTGATGATCAATGCCGAATCGCGCCCGGAACTTCATCGGATCTCCGCAGTGGCATCGCGGCTGAAGCGCAAGGCGCCAGTTAGCGTTCGGGTAAATCCAGACCTCGACCCCGGCACCCATCCGCATATCTCAACCGGTCATCGCGACAGCAAGTTTGGCGTTCCTCTGTCACAGGTCGACGAGTATTATGCGGAGGCGCGCGGACTTCCGGGATTGGAACTGGTCGGACTGAGCACTCATATCGGATCGCAAATCACGGAGTTGGAACCGTTTCGAGAGGCGGGCGCGAAAGTTGCCGCAATCGTTGGGCGGCTTCGCACTGCCGGTGTGGCGCTCAAATATCTCGATTTTGGGGGAGGCCTCGGCATCCCCTATCAGGAACAGCCGCCGCCGCCGTCCGAATACGCGCGCGAGCTGTTGAAGCCGATTGCGGGGCTGGGCCTCAAGATAATTACCGAACCGGGCCGGGTGATGGTTGGAAACGCGGGGATATTCGTCACTCAAGTTTTGTATAACAAAGAGACCGACGTAAAGCGCTTTATCGTGGTTGATGGCGCTATGAACGATTTGATTAGACCTGTGCTATACGAAGCCTATCACGCGATCGAACCGGTTGACCGGCGAGCGAGCGGGCGGACAGTCACTGCGGATGTGGTGGGGCCGGTTTGCGAAAGCGGCGATTTCTTTGCGCGTGATCGCGAGATGCCCGAGCCTCCGGAGGGCAGTTTGCTCGCCGTGATGAGCGCCGGGGCGTATGGATTCGTGATGGCGTCCAATTACAACAGCCGGCCCCGCGTGCCGGAGATTCTGGTCGACGGCTCTGACGCTCATGTGATCCGCGAGCGAGAGAGTTTCGACGATATAATCCGCGGCGAGCATTTGCCGCCGACGGGCAAAGGTTAATCTTTCGATGGCCACTCTTCAGTTCGTCAAGATGCAGGGATGCGGCAACGACTATATCTATGTCGATGGCCGTGAAGTCCGGCCCGCCGATCCAGCCGTACTTTCGGCGCGCCTGTCGCATCGGCATTTCGGAATTGGTGCAGACGGCATGATTCTGTACGGACCGTCCGACCACGCAGATATCCGCATGGAGATGTACAACTCCGATGGGAGCCGCGGCAGCATGTGCGGTAATGGAATCCGCTGCCTTGCGCGCCTGGTGTATGAGAGCGGAATCGTCAAATCGAATCCGATGATCGTGGAAACGGACGCCGGGCCCCGACAAATCGAATTGAAGCTGGAAGGTGAATCTGTTTCCGCGGTCACAGTTGATATGGGCGAGCCGGTCCTCGATGGGCGCGAAATTCCCGTTGGTGCGAGCGGCCGCGTCGTCGATCATCCCCTTGAGGTTGCCGGCCTTCGACAGTTAATCACCGCGGTTTCAATGGGCAATCCCCACTGCGTTGTGTTCGTGGCTGACGACACCGTATTCAAATTCAACGATACCGACTTCGCGGTGTTGGGCCGAGGCTTCGAGACGCACCCGTTTTTTCCGCGCCGGGTAAATACCGAATTCGTCCAGCCCATCATGCGCCGCCACTTGCGATTGCGAGTGTGGGAGCGCGGCGCAGGCGAAACATGGGCATGCGGCACCGGAGCATGCGCGGCATTGGTGGCCGCAGTACTGACCGGGCGGGCCGAACGCCGCGCCACCGTGGAATTGCGCGGCGGCCGCCTGGACATCGAATGGCGCGAAAGCGGCCCCAAGGCGAACCATGTCTTCATGACCGGCAACGCGATAGTAGTTTATCGCGGCCAGGTTGAACTGCCCGACGCCGAGATGGTTTCCGTCGGCGGATAAAAGACAAAGGCTGGAATTGATGTTCAAGGGTGCGATTACCGCAATCGTAACACCGTTCCGCGATGGCGGGGTGGATGAGCCCGCGCTACGCGAACTTATCGAATGGCAAATTCAGGCCGGTATCGACGGCTTGGTGCCGTGCGGTTCCACCGGGGAATCGGCGACCCTGACTCACGCCGAACATGAACACGTAGTCAAGGTCACCGTCGAACAGGCGCGCGGCCGCGTGCCAGTTATTGCTGGAACTGGCTCCAATTCCACCGCCGAGGCGATTCGGCTGACTGCGGCGGCCCGCGAACTGGGAGCAGACGGCGCGCTGCTGATATCGCCGTATTACAACAAGCCGACCCAGGAAGGGATTTTCAAGCATTACAAAACTATCGCGGCGAGCGTGGACCTCCCGCTGCTGGTGTACAACATCCCGGGCCGTACCGCGTCGAATATCATGCCGGAGACGTTTGCACGGCTGGCCGAAATCAAGAACATAGTCGGCGCCAAGGAAGCATCCGGCTCGATGGATCAGACCTCGGATATGATTGGCCTGTGCGGCGACCGGTTGTCGATTCTATCCGGAGACGACGCTCTTACGGTTCCTATGATGGCGCTGGGGGCCAAAGGCGTGATCACGACCACCGGCAATGTCACGCCGCGCGAAATTCACGATCTTGCGGCATCGGCGCTGGCGGGAGATTTTGGGCGGGCGCGCGAGATTCACTATCGGATGCTGCCGCTAATGCGATCGCTGTTTTTGGAAACGAACCCGATTCCGGTCAAGCAGGCGATGGCGTGGATGGGCAAATGCGCCAATGAATTGCGGATGCCGCTTATGCCGATGTCATCCGGCCCGGCCGAGCGGCTGCGTGCCGCGATGAAAGACTTGAAATTGATTTGACCGAAATTACGAGGCTGAAAAATCAAAGAGCCGAACGGAAATCCGTTCGGCTCTTTGCGTTAGGTGCGCAAAACGCTCGCGATTACTCGAACATCAGGACGGTACGAGCGACTTCGCCGGCTTTCATCGCGCGAAATGCATCGTTAACATCTTCGAGCTTACCGCGGCGGGTAATCAGATCGTCGAGATTTAGCCGGCCCTGCTGGTAGAAATCGATGATGCGCGGCATGTCGATCCGGAAGCGATTGGAACCCATCATGCAGCCTTGGATGCGCTTTTCGAACAGCAGCGAAAAGCCGTCCACTTCAACCTTTTGCCCCAGCGGGACCATCCCGACGATGGTTGCCACGCCGCCGACGCCAACCGCATCGAAGGCCTGCTCCGATGCGGCTTTCAGCCCGATTGCCTCGAACGAGTAATCGGCGCCGCCGCCCGTGATTCGGCGGATTTCGTCGACCGGGTTATTCTTGGACGCATCGACAGTATGAGTAGCGCCGAATTTCTTCGCCAATTCAAGCTTGGCCGGGAATTTATCAACCGCAATGATCATCCGTGCCCCCGCAAGCCGCGCGCCCTGAATGATCGAAAGTCCCACGCCGCCCGCGCCAAAGACCGCCACCGTCGTACCGGGCTCCACCTTGGCGGTATTGAGCACCGAACCGACTCCGGTCATGACGCTGCACCCGATGAGGGCCGCGCGATCGAGCGGCACCGCTTCGGGAATCTTCACTACGGCGTTTTCATGCAGGAGCATCTTCTCCGCGAAGCTCGAAACGTCGATAAACTGGAACAGCGGATTTCCCTTCTGCGACAGGCGGGGCTTGTCGGTCATTGCCCGCTGAGTCGCGGTCTTGTTGGTGCAGAGCACCGGATGACCCGACATGCACTCTTCGCAGTAGCCGCAAAATACCGATAGACAGCTGATCACATGGTCGCCCGGCTTGACGTACGACACTTGAGATCCAACTTTCTCGACGACGCCTGCGGCCTCGTGGCCAAGGATCGACGGCGTTGGCCACATGTAGAGTCCATCCACGAAATGGAGGTCGCTGTGGCATACACCACTGGCGACCGTGCGAACGAGCACCTCATGCTCGCGGGGATCGTCGATATCCACCTGCTCGATCGTGAGTGGCTGGCCAGGACCATGGAATACGGCTGCTTTCATCAGATTACTCCCTGAATTCGATTTTCAATTTGTCGCAAATACGGTTCGAGCTCATGGTGCGCTATTGGAACATCAGGACCGTGCGTGCGACTTCGCCGGCCTTCATCGCGCGGAACGCATCATTTACATCTTCGAGCTTCGCGCGCCGGCTGATCATCTCGTCGAGCTTGAGCCGGCCCTGCAGGTAGAAATCGAGGTAGCGGGGCATGTCGATGCGGAACCGGTTGGACCCCATGTTGGAGCCTTGGAGCTTGCGCTCGCTCAGGAACATGTAGCCGTCCAGCTCGACCTTCTGCCCGAATGGAATCATGCCGATAACGGTTGCCATGCCGCCCGGCTTAAGCGCGTTGAACGCCTGCTCGGCAGTCTTTTTCAGCCCGATTGCCTCGAATGCGTAGTCAACACCGCCTCCGCCGGTGAGTTTGCGGATTTCATCCACGGCGTCGCTGCTCGACGAATCGATCGTGTCAGTTGCGCCAAACCGCTTGGCCATCGCAAGCTTTCCCTCGAAGACATCGACGGCGATAATTTTCCGCGCTCCGGCAATTCGTGCGCCTTGAATTGCCGCGATCCCTACGCCGCCCGCGCCAAACACGGCAACCGTGGAACCCGGCGCGACCTTCGCGGTATTGAGCACGGCGCCGACGCCGGTGGTGACGCCGCATCCGATCAGCGCCGCGCGATCCAGCGGAATGTCATCGCTGATTTTTGCAACCGCGTTTTCATGCAGGAGCATCTTTTCCGCGTACGACGAGATGTCGAGCAACTGGAACACCGGCTTGCCGTTCTGCGACAAGCGCGGCTTGTCGCCGCGTGACCGCTGGGTGGCCTGCCGATCGGTGCAGCGATTGGGATGGCCCGACATGCACTGCTGGCAATTGCCGCAGAAGACGGACAGGCAGCAGATCACATGGTCGCCAGGCTTGACGTAGGTGACATTGCGGCCGACTTCCTCGACGATCCCGGCGGCTTCATGGCCAAGCACGGTCGGCGCGGGACACGGATAAAGTCCGTCAACCATGTGCAAGTCGCTGTGACAGACCCCGGATGCGACGGTCTTGATCAGAACTTCGCGGTCCTGCGGTTTGTCAATTTCGATTTCTTCGATCGTGAGCGGCTGATTGGGCGCGCGAAAGATGGCTGCTTTCATCTGGATTCGACACTCCTTGAAACGGCGGTAAACTTTGCTGCGCGCGGCACCGCCCTGATGCGGCGCCGTCGCGCGAACGATACTTTAACTACCACAACTACGGCGCATTTCCAGTGTCGCGAAGGGGTTGATTCCGCCGCCGCGCGATGGGCGAATCAATCAAGGAAAGGTCGCTACATACGCGACGCCCTTTATCGGCAGATTGGGAAGTTTCGCGGCGGGCGAATCGGCGCGCACGTACAGCACGGAAGCGAGGTCGCTGTAAATAAGCCGCCACCCACCCCAATGATCCATCAAAACTCGCGCGCTGGCGTCCATCAGCACGAAGTCGGTCGGATATTTGGTAAGTGCGGCATCGCCGCCCGGGCGGCCATTGTTGAATCGGAAGAAGTCGTCGATGACGTTGGGCGGATAGACCGTGTCGTAACGGCCATCGATGAACACCTTCGAGTCCGGAGCAAGCTGCCAGATTACAAATTCGCCCCAGTGAAATTGAGTGAGAATGTTGCCCTTCAAGCGATTCTGCCGCATAAATTCGCAGGCACTGACGGGGTACGGGTATTCTGCTTCGAGACTAGTCGAATAAAAGCCGCAGCGCCCCGATAAAATTAGCGCTATAGCCGACAAAAGCACGGTCGCCTCCCGAGTCGCCAATTGCGGCAAATCGTTCATCAGTCCGCTTCGCGGCCAATATCGCGACACCGTAAGCGTTAGATGCCGGGTAAGCGGCGCAGCGATCGCAATTGCAGCAGCCGGAACGTTGCGATTGGCGGCAAACGCGGCACCAGACATCACTAATGCGATTGTCATCAACGGCAGGTCGGCCCAGTTCCGACTCAACGTGAAGCAAAGTGCCAGTGCCGCCATCAATACGATTGCCGCGTCGTAGTTCAGGCCGTTTAGCGGCGATCGCCGCCAGCACATCAACAACTGCACACCCAGTGGCCGCCAATCCTGAATCATTATCCGAGTATATGGGTTGGCAAGCGCCCGCAGCACGGCGGTCCAGGTGCCGATTCCATATGGGGTTGCCAGTGTCGCCACCGTAGCGATCGCAGCGACCGCGCCCAGCCGGGTTGAGCGGCTCGCGCCGCGGCCACCCAAGAGATCCTGCGACCCCGCAGTTAACGCGAAGATCCAGAGCGCGGCGATGCCAAGAATAAATCCGCCGTGAAGATTGGCCCACAACGCAAACATGGGAACCGTAATCCACAACCGGGCTGGCCGACGATATGCGTCACGCGTCAGTAAATAGAGCAGCGCGCTTAGCATCGCGAACGTGAAGAGCTGTGGCCGGTACTGGAATTGCGGGTTCAAACTCGCAATCGTCAGAATCAGCACGCCAATCTGGATTAATGGGGGAGCGCCGGTCTCGGCTTCGGTTTTAACTATAAAGACGATCGTGATCGCCACGCATGCCAGCTTCATGAGGCTCAAGCCGAAGACACCGAGCCGGTTGTACAGAACCGCCATGATTACCTCGGCCAGCCATTCGTGGTTCAGCCATAAATGACCAAAGGCAGTGTAGGAATAGGAATCGCGCCAGACGATCTTTCCAGCGGCCAGGACATCTTGTCCAAAGCGGACATGTCCCCAAGTATCCGCATCGGCAAAGCGCCATGTGTCGGCGAGCGCAATCGCAAGCACGACCACGCCCGGCGCAAATTTGAGCATGGACGCCCCGGCATCGCGCGGACCGGGCGGTTCGGTGCTCGCCGCAAATTCAGGCTGGGTGTCAGGCGAAACCATTAGGCAGACCGTGTCTAAACAATCAGGGAAAAGATGTCTCGTAGGCTGCGCCATTGACGGGGACGCCCGCAAGGTGCGCGGCGGATGAATTGGCTCGCGCATACAATCGTGAGGCAGGATCGCTGTAGATCAATTGCCAGTCGCTCCGTGAATCCATCAGCTTACGTGCCGGTGAATACGGAGAAACGAGCACGAAATCGGTCGGGTAATTTGTCAGAGGTGCATTGCCTCCGGACAGATTGAAAATGAAATTCGCATAATCGGCCACCACGCCCGGTGGATAGACCGTATCGTAGCGGCCGTCGATGAAAATCTTCGATTCGGGGGCGAGGCGCCAGATGATGTATTCGCCCCACGAAAACTTGGCCAGAATGTTACCCTTAAGGTGCTGGCCTTGAATAAATTCGCACGCACCGATCGGATAAGGATCCGGCGCGAGAATCGATGAAGCAAAGAGGCCGGAATGCCAGAAGAGGATGATCGCCAAGACTGTTGAAATGGCGCTCAACGGGTGCCGTGCGGTCGCGATCGGAGGCGGAGATCGGCGGATCGCTCCACGCCAGCGCGAAGCCGCGAGTGACAGATGGTTGGCAAGCGGAGCGGCAATCGCAATGACCGCAATGGAAATGTTACGCACCGCGATGAACGCTGCAGCGGACATCATAGTCGCAATGGCAATCATTGGCAGGTCGTCTCGTGAGGGTGCCAAAACGAATGACAGGCTTAACGCAATTACCAGCATGATCGCACCGGCACAGTACAGAACGACAAGCCAGTTTTGCCTCAGATTGAATTGGATCGTGGTCAACAAAGGATACCAATCCCTTACGAACATCGGCGTGTAGGGATTGGACAGCGCGTGCGCCACCGCTGTCCAGGTGCCCGAGCCGTAAGGCGTTGCGAGGGTCGCCGCCGTCGCCGCGATGGAGATAGCGCCAAGGCGCAACGCCCGTGCCGTGCCGCGACCGGACGAAATATCCCGGGCGCCGGATATTGTTGAGTAAATCCACAATGCACCGACGCCCACAATGAAGCCGCCGTGAAGGTTGGCCCACAATGCGAGTATCGGGACTGCCAGCCACAGCCGAACCGGCCGCCGGAAGTTGTCGCGTGCCAGCAGATAGAGCAGCACGCTCAGCAGCGCAAACGAGAACATTTGGGGCCGGTACTGCATCTCCAGCGTGAGCATCAGGGCTGAAGCGATCAGCACTCCACCTTGGATTAAGACTGGCGCACCGGTTTCGGCCTCGGCAGCCGCGATGAACACGATCGTAACCGCGACACAGACAAGCTTCAGCGACTCGAGGCCAAAGACGCCAAGCCAGTTATAGAACGAAGCCATGATCGCCTCTGCCAGCCATTCGTGGTTGAGCCACAAATGGTGGGGCGCACTGTAGGAGTACGGGTCGTAGCGGACTACGCCGCCAGATTTCAGAATCTCCTGTCCGAAGCGAACATGCCCCCAAAGGTCGGGATCCGCAAAACGGGTTATGTCCGCGATCGCGATCGCGAGCACAATCAGGCCGGGGCAATACCTGAGCAGTGAAATGGGTTCGCGTGGCGGACTGATGGCATTCATGGGAAAGTGACGATTGGTGCGTCGCCGATAGCCGGTACGCCCGAAAGATGCGCGGCAGAAGAATTTGCGCGCGCGTAGAGGAGAGATACTGCGTCGCCATAGACCAATCTCCAATTGCGCTCGGAATCCATCAATTTCCGGGCCGGATCATTGGGTGCTACGAGCACGAAGTCGGTTGGATAGGACGTCAGCGCGCGAGTGCCGTCCTGTAAATTGAATTGGAAGCGAAAATAATCCGCCAACACCGGGAACGGATAGACCGTGTCGTAGCGGCCATCGACGAACACTTTCAAATCAGGTGAAAGGTGCCAAATCGCATACTCGCCCCATGAATACTGGGCGAGGACATTTCCCTTGAGATGTTGTTGCCGCATGAATTCGCATGCACCGGCCGGTTGACTATGCAACGCATCGAGGCGGTTCGAAAATAATCCCGTGAGCAAGAACAGCAGCAGCGCTGCAGCCGAGGTCAATGCGAGCGCAGTTCGCGCCGCCGATGAAGGCGATTTGGATCCGATTGTGGGCCATCGCCGTGAAATCGCAAGCGACAGATGACACGCAAGTGGCGGGGCGATTGCGATCGCCGCAATCGATATGTTGCGGACCGCCATAAACGCAGCAGCAGCCATTACTCCCGCTATTGCCACCATCGGCTGGTCGCGTCCGGTTGGCCCGAGAACGAGCGATATTCCCAGCAACGCGATCAAGGCAATCGCGGCGAAATAATACATAGCTGCCGCTGAACCAGTTTCCATGCTTGCCAGAAGCGGATGCCATTCGTTCAGGAACATGCTTGTGTATGGATTAAGCACTGTGCGCAATACGCTGTGCCACATGGCGATGCCGTACGGATTGGCGAGCGTGGCGAGTGTCGAAAAGGCAGCAAGCGCACCAAGCCGGAGCATCCGTGTGATGCTGCGGCGAGCAAACCATCCTTGCGCGCCTGCAACGGCTGCATAGGTCCAGAGCGTCACGACACCCGAAATGAATCCCGCGTGAAGGTTTGCCCAAATCGCGAGCATTGGAATTGTGAGCCACAATCGTGATCGCCGAATCACCGGTCGACTGTCTGCGAATTCGCGGCAATCGCGCGCAAGGAGATAAAGCAACGTGCTCAAGAGCAGGAATGTAAAGAGGAGCGGCCGAATCTGAACCTGCAGCACGATCATCGCAGCCGTCACAATCAGCACACTTCCTTGGATTATTGGAAGCGCGCCTGATTCTCCGATTGCAGCCGCGAGGAATATGATAATCAGGGCCGAGCAGCCGAGCTTCATCAATTTCAATCCGAGAACGCCCATCCAGCCGTACATCGCCGCCATGACGGCTTCGCCCAGCCATTCGTAGTTGAGCCATGGATGACCTGATGCGGTGTAAGAATACTGATCGCGCCAAATTGCATGTCCAGCATTGAGTATGTCCTGGCCGAAGCGGACGTGCCCCCACAGATCGGGATCGGCGAAGCGCCACATGTCCGCGATTGCGATTGCGAGCAGTATCAGGCCGGGTGATTCCCTAATCAGTGAGGCGGGTTTGCGTGACGGTTCGAGCACTTTGATGCTTGCGGCTGTATCGGGATATTCGGAGGTTGCCATCATCAGTAAAGGCTGCCGTGCGCATTCAGCGGAAAGTTACCTGCGGTGCTGCGGCGATTACGGGGACCCCTGGAATATGCGCGGCAGGGGAGGCGGCGCGCGCATAGAGCAGAGCCACGTTATCGCGGTAAATCAATTTCCAGTCCGGATTATTGTCCATCAGATGCGCGGCCCGATAATGGACCGGGATCATGACGAAATCGTGAGGATAGTCCTTCAGCATTGCGGCGCCGCCGGGATGGTTGGTTTCGAAATTCTCAAATTCTTGCGCGAGCCGGTCCGGGTACAGAGTTTCAAACCGGCCGTCGATGAACACGTGCGAGGCGGGCGAACAGTAATAAAGTAGGAAATCGTTCCAGTAGTAGGCTGCAAGGAGGTTTCCATGCAGGCCGTTATCCTCCATGAACGCTACAGCGCCTGCAGGGTAATCGCGATCGGCCCGGATGCGACCGGTGAAGAGCCCGGCGCGATTGGCGAGCGCAATCGCCAGCATTGCGATGATCACCTCCGTCACAACGCTGGCGTGGTTCGGTACGGAGGCAGTCTCCCGGGAAGCATCGCCTGCAGCACCTCCCTTCGCCGTGCGGCGCTTTGCGCCGCGACTTTGGCCTGCGGGGCGAGGAAGAGGGCGGGACTGAGTCGTCCACCGCTCGGTAGCCAGTGCGGCGTGCCGCGCCAACGGAGCGGCAGTCGCAATTAATCCGAGCGAAATGTTTCTCAAAGCGGAAATCATCGCCCAGATCATCGTCGCCGCAACCGCAAGCAATGGAAAATCTTTGCCGCGCGGCGCCAGTACTACCGCGATCGCAAATGCAATGAAGACTCCGAAAATTATCACACCGAATGCGCGATCGACCGCGCTGCGCTGCCATATCGATACCATCGCGGTTGGCAGCGGCTGCCATTCCACGATGCTCTCAAGCATCGCGGGCCGTGAAATCGTATGCGCGACCGAATACCACGTGCCGATTCCATACGGCGTTGCCAATGTCATCACCGCCGCGCCAGCCACGATTGCACCCAGCCGCGTCGCGCGGTGAAGCCCGCGTCCTTCCATCCAATCCTGCGCGCCAACTGCTGCGGCATACACGGCCAGCGCCGCAAGGCCGGTGGCGAATCCGCCGTGCAGGTTGCTCCAAATTGCCATCAGCGGAATCACGATCCAGAGCCGCGCGCCGCCGCGATAATTGTCGCGCGCAAGTAGCGCTGCGACGAAACTCAGCAGCGCGTAACTGAAATCCTGCGGACGAAATTCCATTTGCGGCGTAAGGCCAACGACTACGGCCATCATGACCACGCCCTGGATCGGAAGCGGTGCGCCGGTCTCGCCCACGGCCGCGGCAAGGAAAATGACCGTCGATGCGGCGCATGCGAGTTTGATCATCTTCAAGCCGAACGCGCCCCACGTGGAATAGGCCTTCGCCATAATCACTTCGGAAAGCCATTCATGGCTGACCCACGGCTGAGCCGCTATCGAATATGCGTACGGGTCGTTACGCATCACCCCTCCGCGCGCGATGATATCGGCGCCGAACCGCAGGTGCCCCCACATATCGCTGTTGGTGTAATTGACAGCGCTCAGAATCGCCGTCAGCAGCAGGATCATCGCCGGTGAATATGTCAGTAGTGAGCCGGGTGGTATCCAAGCGGACCAACCGGCGGTGGGATGGTTCAATGTCTCCGGTTTTGGTTGTCCGGCGGCCATCGGAACTATTTTCTGAGCACTTTTACGCCGCGGAAATCAGCGACGGTTCGCGGAAACTGTTTATGATACGAAGCATCGGAATCTGCCGATAGGTTTTGCTCGCCGAGGATCAAGATTGTTGCCCGCGATGCGCTGATGCCGTGTTTGAGCACGGGTTCAAGATGATTTGACGGCGCGTAAAAACGCAATACTTCAACCGCGTAGGCGGGAACGATCGCGGTTGTGTCGCCCGGACCAAGTGCGGCTTCGGCGGCGGCGAACGCTTCACGATATTGCGCATCGTGCGGTTTGCGGTCGTAGGACCATAAATGGCCAAGCGACATTGCTACTGCGCCGGCGATCGCGGCCGTGCGCCACAAGTTGACGGGGATCGCCGCGATACCAAACGCCGCCAAAAGAAAGAACGGCACGAAGCTCGATAGCGCATACCGTTCGACAAAAATCGGCGTCAGCAGATAGGAAGCGGCCAACATCATGATCGGCGGCGCCCACATCCAAATAACTGCAAAGCCGATTTCATCGCGCATGCCGCGACGCCACCCGCTGATCGCGCCCCAAGCTGCTAATGCGGCTAGCACCGGAAATGCGATGCTGCCGGTTGCCTTGTTGAACATCGCGATCGGAGCGAATAGCGACGGTGGCTTGATCCACTGGATATACCCGCCCTTGGTCGCGACGCTGGTCGCGCTGAAGGACGAAATCAGCATCGGAGCAAGGACGCATCCGGGTGCGGCCAGTGCAAGCACCAGCATCCATGTGCGGCGCGCACGGCTGTCCGAAAACCGCCATCCGATACGCACCAAGTCGAGTATCAGCCACAAGCCCTCGGCGATCGGAACCAGAAGCGAGGAAAAATTCGCGGCTACGGCTACTAATGTCAGGGCGGCTATCGCTAGAAAATTGATGACTCCACCGCTGCGCCATGCACGAAGAAAGCAGGCGACCTGGGCCAATATTGCGGCCAGCATGACCGGGTACATACGAGTTTCGCGCGAATATTTTATCGTCACGATGTTTGCTGCGAACAACAGAGCTGCAAATGCGGCGGTGAGCCGGGCGTCGCCGTCATCGATTGGCTTCGCGAACAGCTCCATCGCGACCCAGTACACGAGCAGGATCGATATCGTGCCCAGTAACGCCGACATCGAGCGCATCGCGGCAAGGCTCGGCCCAAACAGGTTCATCCAGCCGTGAAGCATCAGTTCGTATATCGGCATTTTGCCCGGCCGTGGGACGGCGGAGTTCATCAGGTTGTCCTGCAGCATCGCTCCATACATAGGCTGGTCGCCGGGGCCGGTGCGTGCCTGGCGAACGATAACCTCGGCGACGGTCGGAGCGGCCGCGGCTGTCCATGAAGCACCTTCGTCGGGCGACATCTCCATTTGTTCCAGGTTCGCAAAGCGGAGCCATCCGCCGACCGCCAGCGCGATCGCCAGAATGACAAGGCTGAACGAGCGGGCCGCCATCGGCGGCGATGCCGTCGCTGTACGATCCGCGGTCAGAGGCCCTTCCGGAGTTCAGGCGCCGGGCGAAAGCCGACCGTGCGCGCCGCGGGAATTGTCATTGGAGCATTGGTGCGTGGATTGAAACCCGCCCGCGCCTTACGCCGGCGTACGGTGAATGTCCCGAACCCCGGCATCCAGAAGCGCTTATCCTTCCGGATCGAGCGGGCGATTTGGTCGAGTGCGGAGTCCAGGGTTGCCGCCACCTGTTTCTTTGTCTGACGCGTGGAACGCGCCACCGAGTCAATTAGTTCCGCTTTGGTCATCGGCGGTACCCTCCAGTGGGTTGATATAATCGAGATCAGCGCACGGCCGAATTGTAGATTCAATCGAGTTTTCCGTCATCCAATTGGTCAACGAGTCGAGTGCCCGGTTGGCCAAATCCAGTTTCTTTTGCTTTCCACGGACGCGTCTTGGCAGTTCCGGCATCAACCCGTAGTTCGCGTTCATCGGCTGAAAGTCCTGGCGTGCGGGCTCCGTGACGTACGCGATCAGCGATCCGATTGCGGTTTCCGGCGGTGGAACCAAGAGCTCGCGCCCCGCAAGCAGTCTTTCGGCGTTAATCCCGGCAAGTAAGCCGGCCGCAGCCGATTCGACATAGCCCTCCACGCCGATCATTTGTCCGGCAAGGAATAGATCGTCGCGAGTCTTTAGCTGTAACGTCGGCCGCAGCAGGCGCGGCGAGTCGATGAAAGTATTGCGATGCAACGAACCCAGGCGCACAAACTCAGCATGTCCAAGTCCGGGAATCATCCGCAGGACGCGGCGCTGTTCCGGATACGTCATCTTGGTCTGGAAGCCGACGATATTGTAGAGATGACCAGCGGCGTCATCCTGGCGCAATTGGACGCACGCGAACGGACGGCGACCGGTGCGCGGATCGACCAACCCAACCGGCCGCATCGGGCCGTAGGCGAGCGTATCGGGACCGCGCCGCGCCATTTCCTCGATTGGCATGCATCCTTCGAAATATACCGGCTTTTCGAAGGGATGGAGTTCCATCTTTTGCGCGCCAATCACCGCGTCGACGAACGCGTAATACTCGTCCTGCGTCATCGGGCAGTTGATGTAGTCATCGCCACCCTTGCCCCACCGGGAGGCACGGAACGCAACCGTCATGTCGATTGAATCAACTGCGACAATCGGCGCGATCGCATCGTAAAAATATAAATTGCGGGGGCCAATCAACCGCTCAAGCGCCGTGCCCAGCGCGAGACTGGTAAGCGGCCCCGACGCGAGAATCGTCGCGCCCGCGGGGATTTCGCAGGCTTCGGCGCGCGAAATTTCCACCATCGAATGCGACTCCAGCGTTTCGGTGATTATGCGCGAAAAATCGTCTCGATCGACTGCCAGCGCCGCACCGGCCGGAACGCGTGCGCGATCGGCCGCTTCCATCACGAGCGAGCCCATCCGCCGCATTTCCTCCTTCAGGACACCGACCGCTGCATCCATCGAGGCACTACGCAGCGAGTTCGAGCAGACCAGTTCAGCAAATCCGGCGGTGCGGTGCGCCTCGGTCATGCTAACCGGCCGCATCTCAATTAGGCGAACGCGAACGTCGCGCCGCGCAAGTTGCCATGCAGCCTCGCTGCCCGCCAGACCGGCGCCGATTATTGTGACCTGCGGTTCCGTCATTGAATGCGCCGCGTACTGGGCAAGCGATGCGGCAGACTGTGATCGTGCCGCGTTTGCGCCATTATGTAAATCGCGGTCTCTGGGTGGCGAGCTCTTGTCGCATTGCTCAGCACCCCGGTAGACTGCGCGACACGTGGAAAGCCGCACGCAGCCGATCGACGGATTAGCGGACCGGACCGGCCCGGCGGGCAAAGCCGCCACTCGATTTTACGTTCCGGAACTCGACACCCTGCGATTCTTCGCGTTTCTCGCCGTGTTCCTTCACCACGCGACCGGGCCGGCAGCCTCGCGGTGGCAGCCCGGCGTTGCGCTCAGCCTTGCTGAGGCCGGTGGGCTGGGCGTCGATCTGTTCTTTACCCTGAGCGCCTACCTGATTACAAAGCTCCTTTTGCGGGAGGAAACCGTCGAGGGAAAAATAGATGTAAGGTCTTTTTACGTCCGGCGAGTACTCAGGATTTGGCCGCTATATTACTTTTATATTGGCGTCGCGTATGTGCTGTCGCTATTGATTAGCCAGCTGGTGATCGCTCCCGGCTATCTCGCATTGCTTTTGGTGTTCTTGGGAAACGCCCGAATGCCGCCGTATCCTGTGGTCACCCTGCTTTGGAGCGTCAGCCTGGAGGAGCAGTTCTACCTGATATGGCCGCTGGTGGTTCGGGGGAAATCACGGCGCAGCCTGGCAATGGCGGCCACCACGATGCTCGTGATCGCCTCGATCGCCAGATTTCTCGCGATCCGGTTTGGTTATCTGAACCCGCCCATCTGGATTAATACATTTACCCGTCTGGATCCGTTCGCGGTAGGCATACTGGTTGCGGCGCTTCGCCTCGATGAAATGACCGAATTGAACCTCGTAGCTCGGATGGGCCTGGGATTGCTGGGCGGTGGCGCTTGGTTCTTTGCAATCTACTATTGCGAGTTCTACTCATATTTCCCTACGGTAATGCGTACGATGGTGGGATATCCGGCGGTCGCGCTGGGCAGCGGCGCCTTCCTGCTCGCATCGCTGGGCGCCGGCAAGGCGGGAGCACGGTTCATGCTTAACGGATGGCTCCGCTACCTCGGCAAGATTTCCTATGGATTATACGTTTATCATCTTCTGGCATTAATATTCGTCGGTTTCGTGTGCAATAAAATGTTTGGCCAACCGGTCGCCGGGCAGCCATTATTGATTGAATGGCCGATTGTTTTTGCAGCCGGCTTTTTCCTGACCGTATTGCTTGCAGCGGCATCCTACCGCTGGCTTGAAAGCCCCTTTCTCCGGCTCAAAGGCCGCTTCACGCACATTCCTTCGCGCCCAGTCTGAATAATCGGAAATCGGCTCAACCGCAGGCGGTTGCGGTCCGCGTCTTCCGCGCAATATTTCCCGGGGTGCGTACTGGCGAATTACCGTCTGGGCGAACGGCACCGGACCATTGCCGGCCGAGCGCAAGTTGAAATAGCGGCTGCCCCGCATATACTTCGCACGGAGCCAATGAGAGCTATCGAAACGCCATCGCGACCAGTCACCCGCATTCTTCTTGCTATCGCGCTGGTTTCCGGTTGCACGCTGGCGGAACAGGTGTTCCTGACGCGTCTGCTCGCCGCGGCAATTTTCTACCACTTCAGCTTTCTGGCGGTATCGCTTGCGCTGCTCGGAGGCGGCGCAGGTGCCATCTTCGTTTACACGAAGCCAGGCTGGTTCAAGCGGGATTTGCCCGAACAGGCGATGTCGCGATGGACAGCAATATTCGCGATTATCCTTATTTTATGCCCGCTTATGCTGGTCAGGCTCGATTATTCCTGGTCCGGACCGGTCGTGCATTTTGCGCTCAATCTTGCCGTCGCTGCGATCATCGCCACGATGCCGTTCTTTGCCGCCGGTGCGGTCCTGACGATGGCGCTGGATGCCTACACCAGCTACGCGGGCGTGACCTATGCTGCCGATCTGGCCGGTGCCGGATTCGGTGCCATTCTCGCCGTTCCCGCCCTGTGGATTGCACCGGCGCCAACTCTGATGGTTGCGCTTGGAGCAGCAGCGGCACTGGCCGCCGTAATGTTCGCCACGCCTGCGTCCTCGGAGCTGCGGAATGGGGTCATTGTGGCGGTCATTACTGTCGCCGTGAGCGTACTCGCGATTATCACGCCGCTCGCCTACTTGCCGCCCGATTTTTCTCAGGCGATCGCACCTGGAGCAGTTCAAGTTTCGGATCGATGGACCCCGATTAATCGCGTCGTCGCGTACCTTCTTCCCGATCCGAATGCGCCCTCTGCGCCGGTCTTTTACGATCGCGGCTATGCCGGGGCATTTCACCATCGACGAGGCGAGCCGATTCCGGATTGGCGGTTCCTGCGGCTTGGTCCCCAGACGATCGGCTATGCGATTGCTGCGCCCGGTCCAGCGCTCGTCATCGGCGGCGGCGGTGGCCGCGACATTTTCAACGCGCTTTCATCGGGGCGAAGCACCGTCGATGTGATCGAAATCAACGGCGCCATCCGCGATGCTGTCGACAAAGATCTTGCGGCGTTCACGGGATCGCCCTATTCGCTTCCGGGCGTCAATGCCGTCATCGGCGACGGCCGCTCGATGCTTGCGAGCCGCGATACGAAATACGCAGTCATTCACATCGGCTTTACCGATACCTTCAGTTCGAATTCGGCGGCCGCATTTGCGCTGACCGAAAGCAACCTTTATACGCTTGAGGCCTTCGATCAATATTTCGACCATCTTGAACCCGGCGGCGTGTTGGAGGTCACCCGCTACTATCGCCAAGCCGACGAGGAAGCCCTGCGCGCGACAATCCTGATGCTCGAGGCATTGCGCCGCCGGGGCGTAAAAGATCCACGTGCGAACACCGTCGTAATTCTCGGCCGCGACTATTGGAATATTCCGTTTGGTACCGTGCTTGCGCGGCTGAAGCCGTTCACCGACGCCGAATTGACGATAATTCGTGCGATCGCAAAAGAACGCGGTGACGGAATCGCATTTGGTCCCGGCGAGCCGGGGCTGCTCGAATGGCACGGGCTGACCGATGCTTCCAGCCCACTGGATTTCTGCAAAAACTACCGGCTAAACGTGTGCCCGTCCACCGATGACAAGCCGTTTTTTTTCGATCAGCGCCGCCTTGAAAATATCGTGAGCGACCGAGCTACAATTAGTCCGCTTACAATTCATCCGATGTTAATTTTGCTGCTGACGTTCGTGATCGTGATCGCGCTCGCATTCACTGCCTACGCCCTCCCGCTCATTCTCGTCAACGGCGTCGAACGGCCGCCGGCGGGCGAGCTCTCGTTCTTTGCCGCGATCGGCTTTGGATACATCATCTTAGAGATTGTTCTGATCCAGCGCTTTGTTCTGTTCCTCGGCTTTCCTACCTACGCGCTTTCGGTGGTGCTGTCCGCATTGCTCGTATTTACCGGAATCGGTTCGTTGATGTCCGGCCGCTTCCAGCAACCGAAATCCGCTTTGATGGCGTCGCTCACTATCGCCGCATTGTTGATCGTTGCAAGCGCCGCGACGCTGCAACCGTTGCTCCGAAATCTGATTCTGCTGCCGTTCCCGATGCGCGTCGTGGTATCGGTCGTGATTATCGGGCCGTTCGGAATTGCGATGGGAATGGCGATGCCGATCGGATTGCGGCGCATCAAGGCGCTTTATCCCACCGGCGTGCCGTATGCCTTCGGAGTCAATGGCGTCGCGTCGGTGGCCGGCGCGGTGCTGGCGATGGCGGCAGCGATTAATTTCGGCTTCACGGCCGTGACCATTCTCGCAGCGGCCTTCTATGTCGCTGCACTTGTACAGACCTTGGCCTCTTATTGGCCGGATTCCAACGCCGCAGCATCCGATTCTTAGCAGACGCTCCGCCGGATTCTCAGCGGATGAAGTCGCTGTCAGGCGCGACGCCGATCTCGCGCTGATCCGTAGTCTCTTGGTCGCAGCCGTGATCGGAGAGTCGCATCGTAATGCGTGCAGGACAATTACTGCGATCTGATCGTTAACCGAATCGAAAAAATCTTTCGTTTCGCAGCAGGCCATTTATATTTTGCGAAACGCGAAGTGGATTTAATGCACTATCGCAAAAAAGCATCGATAGGTGCTGGTTTTTCGCGTTGGCACCATGATTGCTTTAACCACTCGCAACGCGGTTCACCAAGGAGGAAAGGACAATGGCTGCTACCACAACTGCAAATCATCCAGCGTTCGCGGGCTTTCGGCCCACGCAGGAGCAGACCGAGGTATCTCCTGCCAATCGTATTGCCCAGAACAGCATTCTTACGGAGCTGCCGGGCGCGGCATTCGCGTTCCTGACGCTGGCCTACATCGTCCTCTCGTTCGCGGGCCTGTAATCCGGCACGGCATTAACTAAAAGGGGCAACGAGCAGGAGAGTCACGATGATGGGAGCAATGTCACTAGTCGCAGCGTTTGCGATCGCGATCGTAATAGTCGCGATGCCGGCGCGGGCGCTAATCAAGCGGATTATCGACGCACGATAAAATCGCTGGTCTATAGCGCGGGCGGATGATTTTCAAAGCTCAGCTTTGAAAATCATCCCGCGCGCGCCTGCATACGAAATGTGCCGGGGCGTGACCCGCACCATCTTCAGCATCGGCAACTCAAAGAACGGCGCCTCAAAGGGGTTCTTCCACAGAAACAACTTCTTCAAGTGCGCCCACTGGTCGCCTGAACTGGGGACTTGGGTCGCGACGCCCTGAATCGTCACCCGCGAGACCTTGAACGACGCGATGTCGCCACGGCATCGATCATCGACGAATACGCTCACATTTGGGCGCGCGACCAGGTTCTTAAACCGCTGATGTCCGGCCTGCATGATGAAGATCAGGTCGAGTTCGGGAGTTTCGGCAAACGCCTGCATCGTGGCGGTCGGCCACTGCTCGCCCTGGGTGACCAGCACGGCCACATGCTCGCGTGCGAGGAGCGCCTCCAGTCGTTCGCGATGAGCGGGTTCCACACCAAGCCTCCCGCATTGACAGTGCGCAAATCCACGTGCAACCGTCAATGGCCGTGCGAATTGACACTCGACGTTCGAACGCCATAGTTGCAGCCGCTTTTGCGGTCACAGTGATATTTTGCGCTTCCGCATGGGGCGAAAAGGCGGGCGCCGTGCCGCCTCAGCCAGCCGACGCGGGTACGCTCGCGCGCATTGCTGCACAGAGGTTTGGCACACTCAGCCCGGCGGAATTAAAGCTGGTTATGAGCGCACCGGCCAAGGAGCTCAAATGGCTGGGGCCGGCCGACGGTTCGCGCAATCCGGATAACAACGCCGCGAAGGGCGCCGCATGGGGTCCGGATCGGGCCGTGCGCGCAGAGATCATCCGATGGCTCGCGAGCGATCCAGAAGCGGTCGCATTGGTGCATCCCAGCGGCCTTGGGATTGCCGGTGCACGGATCAAGGGTCTGCTCGATCTCACCTATTCCAAGGTTGACAAGCCGATCACGATAATGAACTGCTACATGCCCGACGGGATTGATCTTTCTTCGGCCAACGTCGGCGATTTTGCGATCCGGCGCGCGAGTGTTGGGACGATCTCGGGTAACGGCGCCACATTTCGCAACGACGTGACGATAGGAGACGGCCATTATGGAACGGCGGCCTTCTTTCGTGCGCATATCAACGGAAATATCGATTTCACCGGTGCGCATTTTGTTTCCACGGAGCGCGATGCGATCCGGCTCATCGAGGCGGTTGTCGGCGGCGACGCGATTTTTCAAAACGGCTTCTCCGCCGATGGCATGGTCGATGCGCGGCTTGCAAAGATCGGCCACGACTTGAGTTTTCACGGCGCCGAATTCACCGGCAGCGACGACACCGGCCTTGACGCCGAGCGCGCCGAAATCGATGGCACTCTCTACTGGGCCGACGTGAAGCATACCAAACAGACTGTGCTCGACCTTGAGAATGCGCGCGTCGGTGCAATTTGGGATGACGAGGCAAGCTGGCCCGCGCCCGGCAATCTGACGCTATCAGGCTTTGTGTACGGCGAAATCGCGGGGGGCCCCGACGATGCGCCCGGGCGCCTGCGATGGCTTGCGCTGCAGCCTCCCGGCTACACGCCGCAAACTTACCGGCAGGTTGCCAAGGTTCTGGCCGATACCGGCCGTGAAGAGGGTGCCGCCGACGTGCTGATCGCCCAGCAGGGCGTGCGGCGACGCTTCGGCCACCTGTCGGCGCTGGAAAGCGCATGGAATGTGATGCTGGAGGCGACCATCGGATTCGGCTTCCGGCCGCTGCGGGCGCTGTGGTGGATCGGCGCATTTGTCGGATTCGGTACGGTGGTTTTCGAATGGGGCTACCGGGCGGGAATCATTGCGCCGACCAAGCGCAACGCGTACGCCGAGTTCGCAATATCCGGCGAGCCATCCCCGCACTATCCGGACTTTAATCCGTTCGTCTATTCGCTGGAAAATTTTTTGCCGGTCGTGGTACTGCATCAGGACGAGTACTGGCGGCCGAACACCCGCCTTATCCCACCCGCAAAGGGCGGGCATCGCGCCAAGTACGGACCGAACTCGATTCAGGCCCGCCTGCTGCATTGGTACCTGTGGGTCCACATCCTCGCGGGATGGACGATCACGCCGCTGCTGTTCGTGGGGCTATCCGGCCTGGTTCATCCGGGGTGATCGGATTCGAGTGATGAAGGCGGTCCGCCGGTCTCCCGGCGGACCGCCATCGTAACCGCTTAAAACTCGCCTAAATCGACGACGATTTCGCGTTCGCCGTCGCTGTGCCTAGTGCCGAGGATGGGCCGATTGCGATTCCGCCGGGGGCTTTCAGGTTCGTGTTGCCACCGCTGATGGTTGCAATCGGTGCGACATTTCCGCCGCTTGAAACCTGCGCTGCGGAATACACAGTGATGCTATCCGTATGCCCGCTGTCGGCAACGAATAGCCCCGGTTCGGAATTGCTCGAATTCGCCACATAAAGATTGCCGCTGGAATCCAGCACGATACCCCATGGATCTCCGATTCCGGTGGCATCTCCCGTCACGATCGCGCGCGGTGCGGCATTGCCGTGGCTTCCTTGCGCATAGACCGTCACGCTGTCGTTGCCATAATTCGCGACATATATATTCCCGTTGGCATCGATCGCGATGCCTTTCGGAGTGTGCAGCTCCGCCTTGGACCCGCAGATGGTCGCGTTGGGGCCATCGGATGCGCATTCCGCCGCGTTGTTGGGCGCCTTCTGGCCGTTGCTGCCGGCAGGATAAATATTGATCGTGTCGGTTTTCGAATTCGTCACATAGATGTTGCCGTGAGAATCGACCGCGATGCCTTCGGGAGCGGACAGGCCGGTGCCGTCCGCGCCGGTGATCGTGCCGCTGACTTTGGAAGTAGGCGATACATCGCCGTGGCTGCCTGCGGCGAAAACGAGCACCGCACCCTGGTAATCGGTGACATAGATGTTGTCGGTGGAATCAAGTGCGATTGCGGTTGGCCCACTTAGTCCGGTGTTGGCGCCGCTGATCTCGGCGGTCGGCGCCAGGTTGCCGTCGGCCGGATTGGGGGAGTATTCGACGACGCTGCTGTTTCCATAGCTGGCAACATAAATGTTACCGCGCGAATCCAAGGCGACCGCGCCGGCTTCCACATTCGGCAGCGCAGCTCCAAAGTAAAGCTTGGTGCTGGTTCCCGTAATGTGAAGCTGTGGCGCCACGTTGCCGTTGTCGCTCAGCTTGTAGTTGGTGACGCTGTTGGCGCCGTTGGCAAGATTGGCGACGAACAGCCGCGGCGGCATCTGCGCCCGCGCGGCGGTTGCCGCGCCCAGCAGCATCGCCGCGCCGGTGGCGGCGAAGATTCCGCTCTTTAATTTTCCCGATGTGTGCTTCATACGTTCTCCTCCTTGACTGAATGGTTCAGGCGAGTGACCGTAGACACTTAGAGAATTGCCGCGAAACGTTCCAAAGTTACGCCTCGGAATTGTAAATTCTCCACCGCGATCCGATTGCGGGAATATTGCCGCGCTTATATCACATTGGCGGTCTTCTCAAAGAAGAAATTATTAACTTTCGATAGCGAGGTTTTGTTTAATCTTCGCCGCGTTTTTACTTACAGCGCGGGTTCTTGGCTGTTTTCGCATTTATTCGATTCATGCCGTCCGTCGCCATGTTCATAAAATTGCGCTTGCGCGCGGCCGCATCGCTGCTCTAAGAATCTCCTCGTGCGGCGGCGCATAACCGGAAGCGCCGCCAAGGAGTCACGCCATGCCGACAACCGCACTCGATCCGCAGATGAAGCTTATTGTCGATGTCCTGAATTCCGCAGGGCCGATGTTTCTGCGCGCGGAGACGCCCGAGCAGGCACGCGACAAGATGCGGGCGCTGCTGGAAGCGAATCAGCCGCCGCTGCCGGACATCGAAGGAGTCGAGGACCGGCACATCCCCGGCCCCGCCGGCCAAGTGCCGATCCGGATTTATACGCCCAGCGGGCGCACCGCGCCGGGCGTGATGGTCTTTTTTCATGGCGGCGGTTGGGTACTCGGAGATTTGAGCAGTCACGATGCGTTGTGCCGCAAGCTGGCCAATGGTGCTGGCTGCGTCGTCGTATCGGTCGATTATCGGTTGGCGCCCGAGCATAAATTTCCCGCCGCCGCTGAGGATTCGTTCGCCGCGGTCAAGTGGACTGCGGAAAATGCGGCGGAGTTGGGCGCCGAGCCGGGCCGCATCGCGGTAGGCGGTGACAGCGCGGGTGGAAATCTTGCGGCGGCGACAGCCCTGATGGCGCGCGATCGGGGCGGCCCCGCAATCCGCTTTCAACTCCTGATCTACCCCGCCGTCGATGCGTCGCTGGAAACCCATTCGCAGAAGGAATTTTCCGCTGACGGTCTCATCCTCTCGCGTGCCGACATGCAGTGGTTCTGGGGCCATTACCTCAGTTCCACCGCCGACCGGGTGAATCCATATGCATCGCCGCTTCGCGCGAAAAGCCTGTCCGGCTTGCCTCCCGCGCTGATAATTACGGCGAGCCACGATCCGCTCCGCGATGAGGGCGAGGCGTACGCCAAGCGTCTCATCGAAGCGGGAGTGAGGGCCGCATGCACCCGGTACGACGGAGTTACTCATGGCTTTGTGAGTTTCGCCGATGGCCTTGAGCTCGGACAAAAGGCGATTGCGCAGGCGTCGCTGGCATTGAGCGAGGCGCTGCGTGGCTAAAAAACGCGCGACCGCCAAGCGCGTCATGACCCGCGAGCTAAACGATCCGGGACCGCTGATGCGGCCGGTAGGCCCGCCCTGGAGCGATCTTTATCACAAGCTGCTGACGGTGCCCTGGCAGGCGCTGATCGGCCTTCTCGCGGGCGGCTTCGTAGTCGCAAACCTGATTTTCGCGGCGGGTTATTATTTCGGCGGGGGAATCGAGGGGGCCAATCCTGATTCGTTCGCGGACGCCTTTTTTTTCAGCGTACAGACGATAGCGACGATCGGGTACGGAAAAATGGCGCCGGTTTCGATGCTGGCCCACATTCTGGTTTCGCTCGAAGCGTTTGCCGGGTTGATGGGGCTGGCGATGGTGACCGGGCTGGTGTTCGCCAAGTTCTCGCGCCCCACGGCGCGCATCCGCTTCAGCCGCAACGCCGTGATCGTGGCGCGCGACGGCGTGCCGTCGCTGATTTTCCGGATGGCAAACCTGCGCGGCAACCGAATCGTCGAAGCGCAGGTTCATGTATCGTTTTCGCGCCAGGAAACTACCCTTGAGGGGGAAGAGGTGCGGCGGTTCTACGACCTTGCGATGGCCCGCGATCGGTCCACATTTTTCCCCCTGACGTGGACGGTCATCCATCCAATCGTGAAAGACAGCCCCCTGTTGGGCGCGGCTGCCGAATCGCTTGCGGCCGACGGGACCCTGATCGCGGTGTCGGTCGTGGGATTGGATGAAACCATTTCGCAAACCGTCCATGCGCGCCATTCGTACCGCGCGGAGGACATCGTATGGGGGATGCGCTTTGCGGACATCGTGGATAACGAGCCGGACGGTTCTTTCAGCATCGATTACGATCGCTTCGACGATTTGTCGCAGCAATAGCGGGGACCGGCAGGAAATGGCCCCATAAGCGGCTTCATGGGGAGGTTCTGGCGGAAGGCGCCTCCGCGTCGCCGATTCGGGTCGCTCCCGTGGGCTAAGCCTCCTCAAAATAGCCATCCCCAAAAAAAGACCGCCGAATCATTGATGAAATTGGGTTCGTTTCGTAATTTTTCATTTTATTTCCGCCGCAACTCGATCGAACCTCGTTATGTCCGATTCGCGATGCGCACGGCGCGGCCAGCTCGATTTTACCTCCCTCGCACCTCGTCAATAAGGCTGAACTCGTTCAGGCACGAAGCCTCATCGACAGATTTCGCCGATTTCGTTCCTGACAACCTCTCCCCATTATCGGGAGAGAGCCTGCCCTGAGCGAAGCGTAGGGACGCGCGGCGCTTGCGAACTTTATCTTGCAAGCGCTGTGTCGCGCGGGTGAGGACCGTACGAATAATTCCGACCCTCCCGCATCTCCACTCGACCGCGATGGCGCGCGGAATCGCGGATCATATCTGGACGGTTTCGGAATTGATCGAATTTGCGATAGAAGAAAAAGTGGCGGTGTAATCGACGAAAGGGTTTACGATGCCAAAAAGGACCACCCTTGCGTTATGGATTTCGCGGATCGTCGCAGCATTTTTACTCGGAATGCCGCTGGGGTTTTTGTCGCACAGGGGTAAAGATAAGGCTTGGGCGACTTTTTCAGCGGACCCGCAAGCCTTAAGCCGTGCCGCAGAAAGCGTTCGTAGCCGATCAGCCATTTCCGAAGCAATAACGTTATCGGTTTCCTTCCTGCTCATCTATCTTGCAATCGAAGGATTGGCGTGGTGCCTGCGTAAGCTAGTAGCCGGAGTCGCTAATTTAGCGACCACGCTTGCAAATTCAAATTAGGACACTACCACGCGTGGCGGAGCGCTTGACAACAACTAAAATTAGATGATAGTAATTATCATCTGAGATATGGAACTACGGCTGGCAAATGAAGAACGGCGTGATGCCTACGCCGCCCAGCGCCGCGCCGAGTTCGCGGAGCGATGCCGCGAGCACGGCTTGCCGGTCACGCCCCAACGGCTTGCGATTATCGAGGCGCTTTTGGACTCCGCGGAGCATCCCAGCGCCGACGCGATTTTCGCCCGCGTCCGCCGCCGCCATCCGCATATCTCGCTCGCCACGGTCCATCGCACGCTCGAAACGCTGTGCGAGATCGGCGAGGCGCGCAAGGTCACCCTGCTGCACGACAGCGCGCGCTATGACGGCAACGTTATGCCGCACCATCACGTGGTATGCATCGGATGCCGGCGGATCCGCGACCTTGAAATTCCCGCGCTGGACAATCTGGTGGCGGGCCGCCGGGAGCTGGGCGGATTCAAACTGCTCGGCTCGTCGCTGGAGATTCACGCCTTGTGCGAATCGTGCGCCGCGAAGGAAACACGGCGCCGCGGAAAGCATCAAGCTGCGTCCGGAAAAACCCGGACGAGTTGAAATTCAACCAAAACCAATAAGGAGCAAGGAGTACGGAAATGGCAAAGAGCCTCAAGGGAACCAAAACGCATGACAATCTGAAGGCCGCGTTTGCCGGCGAAAGCCAGGCCAACCGCCGCTATATGTATTTCGCGAAGATTGCCGATATCGAAGGCCAGCCGGAAATCGCCGGCCTGTTCCGCGATACTGCGGATGGCGAGACCGGCCACGCGCACGGCCATCTCGACTACCTGAAGTCGGTCGGCGATCCGGTTACCGATCAGCCGATCGGCGATTCGTCGCTGAACCTGAAATCCGCCATCCACGGCGAGACCTACGAATACACCAGCATGTATCCGGGGATGGCCAAGTCCGCGCGCGAAGAGGGCTTCACCGAAATTGCGGATTGGTTCGAAACGCTGGCCAAGGCCGAGAAGTCCCACGCCGGACGCTTCACCAAGGCGGCGGGAACGCTGTAGCAGGATGTTCGATGGGGGGGCCAAGCGCCCCCCCGATCTTTTCATTACCTTCCGAAACCCCTCACGGGTTTCGTGCTTCCCGCACTGCCGCAAACGGCGCAGGAGCGCCGTTTGCGGACGCTTCCGATTAAAACGGGAAGTGTGAAACCCCGGTAGGGTTTCACAAGTTGTATCCTCTATCCGCGCCGGCGGCCAATCGGCCACGCCTTGACAGGTCGATTGCGTAGCTCATACTGAAAGCGTGGTCTAATGAGAAAAACCGTCCATGCATATCAAATCAGCCTGGTTCCCGAAGACGAGGGCGGGTACACAGTAATTGTGCCGTCGCTTCCGGGCTGCATCTCCTACGGCCGGACCGTTGAGGAGGCGACCGCGAATGCACGCGAAGCGATCGAGCTGCATCTTGAGAATCTTAAAGCCCATCGACTCCAAGGGCGCGCTCACACACGCCGTCCGGTGACGGCGGCCAACTGATTTGAGCTTCTCTCGAAACCCCTCACGGGTTTCGAGCTTCCCGTCCGATTAAAGCAGGAGTCGCCACGGGCGCGGGCGTGAAACCAGCTTGGGTTTCGCAAGCTGTCTTCTCTCCGCGTATGTTAATATCTTCGCGGGAGTTGCCGCATGACGGATCGAATCAAAGCTGCGCCCACCGACGGGTTGACCTACAACCTGACCGAGCCGAAATACTGGGACCGCGCCGGCCTGAACAAGGAAATCGAGCGCGTCTTCGACATCTGCCATGGATGCCGCCTGTGCTTTAACCTCTGCCCGTCGTTCCCGGCGCTGTTCGACGCGCTCGACGGTCCGGCGGGGGGCGAGGTCCGCAATCTTACCAATGAGCAGACCAACCGGGTCATCGATCTTTGTTACGAATGCAAAATTTGCGAGGTGAAATGCCCGTATACGCCTCGCGACGGCCATGAGTTCCAACTCGATTTTCCGCGCCTGATGATGCGGGCGAAGGCGGTCCGCGCGCGCGAGAATGGAATCGGCCTGCGCGAGAAGATGTTCGGCAATCCCGATCTGATCGGGCGCATCGGCAGCATGGCTCCCGCTATCGCCAACTGGGGATGCTCGAATCGGCTGAACCGGATGATGATGGAAACGATGCTCGGCATCGCGCGCGACAAAAAGATGCCGTCGTTTGCGCATGAGACGTTCGAGCATTGGCTAAGCCGCAATCCGCTTCCGGCGGAACCGGCATCGCCAGCGGCGAAGGTCGCAATTTTCCCGACCTGCTTTGTGAATTACTACAATCCCGAGCCGGGGAAGGCGGCGGTCGAAGTGTTTGCCAAAAGCGGATGCGCGATCAAATGTCCCAAGCAGAATTGCTGCGGGATGCCCGCGCTCGACGGGGGCGACGCCGAATTCGCCCGCAAGCTGGCGCGCGCAAACGTCGATTCGATGCTTCCGATTGTGCGTCAGGGGTACAAAATAGCTGCGATCAATCCGACCTGTTCGCTCACGATGCGCAAGGAATATCCGAACCTGCTGGAGGGGGCCGATGTGCGCGAGTTTTCCGCCGCAGTCGCGGATTCGCACGAACTGCTGTACGAGATCCGGCGCGCGGGCCGCTTCAACACCGAGTTCCGGTCCACGCCGGTCAGTATCGCGTATCACGTGCCGTGCCACCTCAAGGCCCAGGGCATCGGCTATCGATCGCGCGACCTGATGCGCCAGATTCCGGGCGTGCAAATCACGACCGTGGAGGCATGCACGGCGCACGACGGATCGTGGGCGATGAAGCGCGAGTATTTCGAGCTGTCGATGAAATGGGGCGCGAAGGCATTCGACGGCATGCGCGAGGCGGGGGCACGCGTGATGGCCACCGATTGCCCGCTGGCGGCGGTGCAAATCGAACAGGCCACGGGCGTAAGGCCGATACATCCAATTGAGGTGCTTGCGCGGGCGTATCGCGCCGACGGCTTCCCCGATCCGGCGCCGCCAAAGGAGCAAACGGCATGAAGCCGATCGCATTGGAGGAAACCCTGTCGCTGGCCGACTATGAACGAGTGCGGCCGCGGCTGCGTCCGCTGTTCATCCATGAGAAGGAGCGCCGGCGGCTGGCCGTCGGTGCGCATTTGACGCTGCTGTTCGAGAATGCGCAGACGGTTTGGTATCAGGTCCACGAGATGATCCGCGTGGAGAAGATCACCTCGCGCGAAGCAATCCAGCACGAGCTGGATACCTACAATGAACTCATCCCGGGGCCGGGCGAACTGTCGGCGACGCTATTGATCGAGTATGCGGACATCGCGGAACGGGACATCGCATTGCGGCGGCTGATCGGCTTGGAGCGGCACCTATGGATCGTGCTCATCGGCGAGCGGCTGCCGGTCAAATTCGACGAGCGCCAAGTATCGGCGGAGCAGGTCAGCGCGGTTCAATTCGTCAAGTTTCCGCTCGGTGGCACCCGGCCGGAGCGATTTCAGGAGATCGCCGCCCGGGGCGAGGTTGCAATCGAGGCCGACCATCCGAGCCTTGCGGCGCGCGCCGTCATCACGGGGCCGATCGGGGCGGCCTTGACGGAAGATCTGTTCCAATCCTGAACTGACTATTCGTGAAAACACGAACGCCGAAGCCGGTCACCCGGCTTCGGCGTTCGCAGACTCTATACTTCGGTCAATGCCGTGCGCTTATTCTTCCGGCTGGAAGAATTCCGGCATCGCGACTCCGACCGGGAAATTGATGTGGGTCTTGTTGCCCCGGATGATCACACTTGGCGGAAGGTTGCCGCCGGTCAAGTCGAAGTCGTCCCACACCAGCAGGCTGTTGGTCTTGGCGTCGACTACATATAGATCGTCGCCGTCGAAGTTGTTCCAAGCCATCCCCAGCGGACGCTTGAGTTGAGTCCGGTTTCCGATGATTGTTCCAATAAGCGGAGACGCGGTTCCGTCAAACGATACATTGGTGACGTCGAAAATCTTGATGCTGGGATCGCCGCAAGTGCCGGTGCGCTTCCCGGTGCAACACTGGGCAGGAGTGGCAGGTCCGGTGCATGTGGCTGTAACGCTTGGAGCGCCCGCATCGCTTACGAACAACGTGCTTCCGTCAGATGTAACGGCCAGGAATTGCGGCGCCACCAGCGGGCCTGCGATCAAGGGCGGAATCGATGAACCTACCGTGCCGATCGGGGGCACATCGCCCGACGAACCCGGTGCGAAGGCCAGCACAATGGCGATGCCCTTGCTCTCGCCGGCCGCATCTACGACAAACATGCGATTGCTGCCGTCAAACGCGATTCCGGACGGACCGAGCAGGAAGGTGTTGCATCCTCCGATCGTAACTTGCTTCTGAAAGGTTGGCGGCTGTGGTCCCGGCACTGGACAACTGGTGCATGCTGCGTTTTGCTCGTATACCAAGCCCGGATTAATCGGCGAAACATTTACTGCGGGAGTTCCCGGTTGACCGCCATCGCTGGTGTAGTACTCGTTAATTGTTCCTACCGTTACCGCGACACCCAAGCCGGCAGGGATGCCGGAACCGGGAGGCGGATCCGACGGGAAACAGGTGACGGCGCAAAGAGAGGAGGACGGAAAGGCAACGCCGCTCGCACCGCCGCAGGTCAGGTCCGTATTGCTCGTGGGCATATGGATCTGACCGTCCGGCGGTAATACGAAGAAGCCGTAATTCGTAACCGCGAAGTATTCACCGTTTCCACCGGCTTCCTTTCCCGCCTGAGTGATCTCGTCATTTGCGTAGACATTGGCGAAGGCGACACCATCGGGGACAAACAGGCCGGCTTGGTCCTCAGGATAGCCTGCAGGGCAACTTCCGGTTCCCGGGCCGGTGCAACACGGGAATGGCACGCCGCAGGTGCCGGCGCCTGGACCGGTACAGCAAGAATTTGGCAGGCCCTTACCGGTACAGAATGAGTTGTCGCGCCCAGCGACGCATTCGTCGTTGGTATCGCCGCCCGACGGATCGGGAGAAGCGATCACCAAGCTTGGAGCAGAATTGCCGTTCGAGCCCGGCGAAAACATCCCCAATGAATAAAAGAGTTGTGTTGCAATTCCAGCATTCACCTCGGTGTTTGCCTCGACCATCGGACCACCGGCAATCGAACTGACCCCGACTCCGCCCACCGCTGCGACGCCCGGCGCCTGCATGCCGGTATTGAATCCTTTGATTTCAGTTTGCGGTCTTGCGTCACCGAAAGAGCAGGGAGCAAAAACCTCGAGTGAGCCGGCACCGCCGCCAAAATTGGAAATCGCAAGGCCGGGGAAGGTCATGGTTGGGAATTCGGAGGGATCCATTCCATCGGGGCACAGCTTGCCCTTCTTCGCCTCCGTTGCGGATTGGGCGAAGCTATTGGCGGGTGCTACCGCCGAGAGCGTGGCAAACAAAAGCGCCGCTGTTGCGACACACATTAATAGCTGCCGGGCGCCAATGAGCCGTAGAGCCGCCCATTGTGCCAGCGAGATACCATCCCTGCTTTGAGTCATCGTCTGCTTCCCTCGACCCAACGTAGTCTTAGCGACCTAGCTGGATTTTCCAGTGTAACACCCCAAGACTCGATCAATACCAAGCGCACTTCCAGCCGTATGTCGCGGCGTGTTGCGGGCGGCATTGGCCGCCAGACCCACTCCGCAGCAAGCGGTATAGTCGGGCGATTTACTATCGTGTTCAGAGCACAAATTCAAGGGTGGCTGAAACCGGTGTTGCCGGAGGCTTATCGCTTGATTACCAGCGCATTGCCCGCCGGACCGCCTGCTTGACAAGCCGGTAACGGGAATGATAGCTAAGCCGCGTTCATATGCTACGGGTAGGCGTAGCAGGGAAAGTGCGTCCTCTGGAGATTTTTGGACGCTGGAATCGCAATAACACGAGCGCTCCAACAGGCTTGGGGGTAGTTATGCAGTACGGAAATTCGGGACGCGGTACGCGGTGGAGGGGATCGCTCGTGTCCGCAGTGGTGATCGCCGTCGCGCTGTGGTCTTCAGCGGCGAGGGCGACAATCACTCAGGGCGACTTTTCTCTCTTCGGCTATTTTGAAACCCGCGAATCTGGCCGTTGGGGCGAGGGTAGTACCAAGGATTACGGAACCCAGACCACTTACGAGCATCCGATCCCATCGGTGACCGAGGTCAAGACGGGAGGAAAGCCAGCCGGCTATTCAGGCGGCAGTTTCGATTTCAATCATTGGGATCTGGTGCAGGCACGCCAACTCGCGAGTATCCGTCCCGATTATCATTTCGTCAAAAACTATAAATTCCTGGGCCGCTTCGACACCTTGGTGCTAAAAGACGCCGACTTCTTTGCGATGTATCGTCCTTGGTACGATGCCGAAGGAACCTTGAAGAACAAGGGCGTCGCCCGTACCGATCGCGATTGGTACGACTACAACCATACGACCCTACAGCAGGAATACTTCCGGGATGACCTGCACGAATACTACGCGCAGTTGAACTTTACCGACAATTTCTCGGCGCGCGTCGGCAAGCAGCAGGTTATCTGGTCGGAAGCCGACGCTCTATCCGGAACCGAAGTAACGAACTCGTCCGACTTGACCTACCACTGGCTGCATTTCGAGTCGCCGGAAGACCTCCGCAAAAACGTCCGGATGATCAAATTCAATTACATCCTGCCCGACTTCGAGAAGACCGCCAACAATGAAATTGAGGCCTTCATCATCCCCGGTGACTTCCAGGGCGACGGGCTGAACGTCAACTTGGGCGACGCGCGCAACCCTTGGACTGCGCCCGCTGCGGGGGGCAACGGCAAAATAGGCGGCTCCACGGGATACAACCAGAACGGCGAACCGTTCTCGTCCCAGACGCCGCAGGAAGCCGGGGCGCTTCCGATGACTCTGGTTACCGCGACTGGTGGCGGCGGTACGTTCTTTGACCTTGCGGAACGTCCCTATGGCAACAAGCCTTCCAATTCGCTTGAGAACAGCGAGTTCGGTATGCGAATTTCGAGCTTGCTGCCGATCGGCAATGGCCTTCAAACCAGTTTCATCTATCTGTACGAGGCTCGCGATTCAAAAATCAGTCTTTGCTCGACCTGCACCCCGGCACAGGCTGGACAGGTAGCCACCCCGTTCATGGGTTCTGCGGGCAACGCCGCCAACTGGGTACCAAAGCCCCCCTCGGTCGCGGGGCCCGAAGGATTGTTCGTTAACTACGGCAACTACGCCTATGGCCGTCCCAAGGCTGGAGTGCCGGTGGCAGGCACGGTTCTGGTTCTTTACAACACCGACTATCGGCGCAATCACTTCTTCGACCTGACCGGCACTTACTACGACAAGGACCTGACGGACATCGTGTACCGCTACGATTTCTTCTACGCACCGATGGTCGGAGTTGCGGTTGCCAACACCTCCGGGAAGCTTCAGGGATTACCCAAGGGACCCGGCGGCGAATGGACCGAACAGAGCCGCTGGATTATCGCCACCGACCGTCCGACCTACATCCCGTGGATATCCAAGCAGCACACCTTCCTGACGTTCCAGAACACGGTAACTTGGTATCCCGATCGGCCGCAGAATTGCGTCGCCAATTTGCTCCAGACTGCGGGCAAGGTCCGCGAATTTAGCGATTTGGCCTCCTTTGCAGCCACCGACTGGCTACTGAATGGTCAGCTGACCACCTTGAACTTGGTGGCATGGGACGTCGACGACAGTACCGGCACTGTCGGCTCAGTCAATTCCTACCGCTATTCGCGAAACGTCCTGTTCGGAGTCAACGCGGCGTGGTACTTGGGCCGCAGCGGGCGCTGGACCGACCCCTACACCTTCAGCCGCAGCCAGCGCATCAACGAACTTGAGTTCACGCTGACTTACGAAATCTAACCGGTAGCGGCTCTGTCGCACTAGCCTGAAAGTGAAAGGGCCGGTCCATTTGGACCGGCCCTTCTATTTCTGGACCTGACGTTTCCGCACCCGAGCGAGGCGCAGTGCCGATGGCGCGTCCTATGCCGGGGCGGCCATCTCCATTACGCCCAATTGGCGATACCACGGCTCCGTGCGCTCATTGATCAAATCGAGCTGGCGCAGGCACGGGATAATCGTGTCAACGAACAGAAACGAGTTGAACTGGCGCATCATTCCGAGCTCGGCGTCCCGCCAGGTCTTATTGCGGTTCAGTTCGGCCTCGATGTCGGCGGCTGAGATTCCGATCTCGTTGTGAAGCACGTCGTCGAAGGACAGGAATCCGTCCTTGGGCTTTCCGTCCACGAACTTGGTGACCATCATGTCGGAAGCGGTGAACGCGAACTCTTCCAGGTCTTTCTTGTCCTTGCCCTTCAGGTTCTTGACCGCATCCCTGAGCGCCAGCATCCCAAAGCCCACATGGCGCGATTCATCTTTCATGATGTATTCGAGCAGTTCGCGCAGCAGCGGGTCCTTGGTCTCGCGATGCATGAAGCGGAAGGCGGCGATCGCCAGGCCTTCGGCGATAATCTGCATCCCGACGTACTTTGGCTCCCAACGATCGTGCTCGAGGACCGCTTTCAGCAGCTTCTCCAATCCCGGATCGATCGGGTAGATGCGGTCGAGCTTGGTGATGTACTTGCGGAAGCCCTCGACGTGGCGCGCCTCGTCGAATACCTGCGCCGCCGCGTTCATCTTGGCGTCCAGGTCGGGGACCGCATCGACCAGCTGCCCGCAAACCATCAATGCCCCCTGTTCGCCGTGCAGAAACTGCGACAGCCGCCAAGCCGCCGCCTTGCGCGGCAGCATCGTTTTGACTTCGTCGCTTTGCGACTTGTACAGCTCGGTCTGGAAGATCGGCATCATCGACATATCCAGGACTTCGTTGTCGATCGGCCGGTCCCAATTGAGCGTAGTCGATACGTTCCATTGATCGCGCTTGGCGTTCTCGTACAGCCGATCCATTTGCGGAAACTTCACGTCGTATTCCCAGTGGAAGATGCTCTCCAAGGGCGTGTGGACCATCGTGCGGTCGTGACTCATTTAGAAAATCCTCCTGAAAAAAATGGAGCGGCGGTCAGGCCGCCGATGCCAAATCCATTACGCCGAGCTGCCGGTACCAGGACTCGGTGTGGTCGTTGATCAAATCGAGCTGGCGCAGGCACGGAATGATCGTATCGACGAACAGAAACGAGTGGAGTTGGCGCTCGAGCGCCTTTTCCGCTTCATGCCACTGCGGGTTGCGTTCGATTTCAGCTTCGATGTCCTTCATCGAGATGCCGAATTCGCCCAGCACCTGCCGGTCGGACAGAAAGCCATCTTTGAGCTCGCCGTTCACCTTCTTGGTCACCATCATGTCGCAAGCGGCAAACGCGAATTCCTCCAGGTCCTTCTTTTCCTTGCCCTTGAGCTTTGTCACCGCGTCACGCAGGGCGAGCATCCCAAATCCGATGTGGCGCGATTCGTCTTTCATGATCAGTTCGAGCAAGTCCCGGAGCAGCGCGTCCTTGGTCTCGCGATGCATGAAGCGGAACGCCGCAATCGCCAGACCCTCCGCGACGATTTGCATGCCGACGTACTTCGGTTCCCAGCGATCGTGTTCCATAATCCCGCGCAGGAGGCGCTCCAGTGTGGGATCTATCGGGTAGATGCGGTCGAGCTTGAGGATGTACTTGCGAAAGCCTTCGACGTGGCGCGCCTCGTCGAACACCTGCGCCGCCGCGTTCATCTTGGCGTCGAGGTCCGGGACCGCATCGACCAACTGCCCGCAGACCATCAATGCCCCCTGCTCGCCGTGCAGGAACTGCGACAGACGCCATGCGGCCAGCTTGCGGGCGAATTTCAGCTTGTCGTCGTCGCCGTGCGATTTATAGATCTCCGTCTGGCACAGCGGCATCATCGAGAGATCGAGCACCTCGGGCGCAATCGGACGTTCCCAGTCCAGCGCGGTCGATACGTTCCATTGATCGCGCTTTGCGTTTTCATACAGCCGATCCATCTGCGGGAATTTCACGTCGTATTCCCAGTGGAAAATGCTGTCGAGGGGTGTGTGTACTTCGGTGCGCTCGTGGCTCATTGCAATCGATTCCTCCCAAGCTTGATTACTGGCAACGGCCTCATGAACATGGGCCATTCAAAAAGTGCTTATAATTGCTGGTAAAATTGGGTTCGTTTCGCATTTTTTCTTTCGCAGGAATTTTTTTCGGCTAGTGAGCGGCGGCGCGCGCGGCGCGTTCCAATCCGCCCAAGGCAAAATCCACAGTGATAGTTTTGAGCTGCTCGTGCGAAATTTCGCGGCCGTTTAACAGCCACGAGATGACCTGCGAAAGCATCCCGACCGTCAGATGCGCGATACCCTCGGCGCGATCTCCGACGGCGGGCGCCAGGTCATCGCGGATGTCGCCGATGAAAATCTCGTGGACGCGAACCATCAGATCGAGAAACGCGGGACTGTGGCCGAAGACGATTCGGAACAGTTCTGGAGCCTGCGCGGCGGCATCGAGGATCGTGTTGATCGTGATCTTGAGTTTTTCGGCGGGATCGGTCACGCCGGCTTTCGCGTTCGCGAGCATTTTGCGCAATTCGTTCGTGCCGTGGCCGATCAGTTCGATGAAAATTTCGTTCTTGGTCTTGAAGTGGAGGTAGAAGGTGCCCAGCCCGACATCGGCCTCCGACGCGATGTCGGCGATGCGGGTCTGATGGTAGCCCTTGTTCGAAATCACATTGACGGCAGCAGTGAGAAGATCGATCCGCGTCTTCTCGCGCCGACGATCGAAACGATTGACAGGAACTTCGTATTCTTTTCGGGCGGATTCGGCCATGAAGTGATTTTTTAATCGGTTATGAATTGCATGTCAATAGCGACTTTTGATTCATAACTGAATTTAGATTCAGTTTTGTAGTTGGTGATGCCATCTTATTTGATGGCAAGGTTGCGGCTATCGTTGATCGATCGGTCAGGGAGGTGGTGGCGCGCCCGAATCGGGCGCATCGGGTGATCCACCGCCGTTATCGTCGGAGGGCGGCTGATCGCCTCCTTGGTCGGACGCCTGCTCAGTCGGCTCGGGCAGAACCACCGGCTCCGGGAAGTCGTAGCTGACGTTGCAGCAGAGCAGATAGCTGCTGCCGGCGCGAGGTTGTGCGTTGTATGCCTGCAGCGATCCGTCGGCGAGAACTTTGACCGCTTGATAGCTCGTCGATCCCGAGCGGCGTTCGATCTGGAAAACGTAATAGCTGCCGCGATCGAGCGGCTCCGGGGGCCCTTCCTCCGGGAGGATCTGCGTGAAATCGGCGGGAACCTTGCCGTATTGAACCTTTGGAAGCGCGAACTTGGTTGCGCCTACGCCGGTGATTTCGCCCAAGGCCCCCTCTTCTGATTTGAACTCCCAGATCGGCACGCCGCCGTCGAATCGCATTACTGTTTCGGTATGAGTCGAATCGCGCTTGGTGGTCGCGATGACTTCCGCGCCGAAATATTTGGTGACGGTCGCGCGCGTCATGATGTCGCCGGGCCGCTTGTAGGTGATACCGACACTGGCGACCGGCGGAGGGAGCGGCTCGCCGACGTCGTCGGCGGCATCGTCCGCGGTGGTGTCATCGCCCGACGACATCGCGCATCCGGCGAGCGTAAGCGACATGAACATCAGAATCACGGGAATTACCGCGATCCATCGCGGCCCTTTTTTCGTCGCGTCTGTCGCGATCGCTTTGTATGCCAGCATGATTATCGGTAGTCTTGGCGGCCCATGGCGGCGAATAATTCCGGCGAGAAGATAGGGCTCCGCCCGCTGCTAATTTATGCGCAAGGACAGGGAAGTCTCAACCTTTGCTCGACGCTGCTCGCCCTCCATTTGCTTTATTTTTATACCGACCGGATGGCGCTGTCCGCGACATTGGCGGGCATCGCGCTGTTTGCCGCGCTTACGCTCGATGCGTTGACCGACCCGCTGATGGGCAACATCTCGGACCGCGCGCGCTTCAAATCGGGGCGACGGCGGCCGTTTTTTATCGCGGCGCTACCGATGGCGATCTGCTACTACCTGCTGCTCGCGCCGCCGGCCGGCGTGAATCTGTTCGTGTGGCTGTTCTGCTTCGATTTCCTGATGCTGACGGCGCGCAAGGTTTACGAGACCGCCTACGGCGCGCTGATGCCGGAACTTACGCTCGATTACGACGAGCGCACGCGCTTGGCGGCGCTGCGCCAGATGTGCGGCACCGTAGGGGATGTCAGCGGCGCGCTGTTGCCGTTTGCGGCGGCATATTTTTTCTCGCGCGGCACGGATTTCAAGGCGGCGGGCGCGATCTGCGCGATCGCGGCGGCGGGAGGCGCGCTGCTGGCGTACCTCGGCTTGCGCGAGCGTCCGGAATTCAGTGCGCTGGAAAGCTCGCGACTGGGGCCGGCGATGAAGGCCGCGATGGCCAACCGTCCCTTTATCATCCTGCTGCTCGCGACCGGATTTGCGGTGATGGCGATTAATTTCCCGACCGTACTGCTGCGGTTTATAGCCAAATACTGGCTTCACGATGACGACGCGGCGGCGCGGATGCTGGGGGCATATTTTGCGGGCGGAATCGTTTCCTACCCGTTCTGGATGAAAATCGGCGGGCGGGTGGAAAAGAAGCAGGCGTTTGTGGGCGCGCTTGCGTGCAATGCGCTGGCTTCGCTCACGTTCATGGCGGTTACGCCGGAGAACATCCGGATCATCATGTTCCTGATGGCGTTCAGCGGATTTTCCGCGATCGGGATGTGGATCGCGCAAATGTCGTCATCGGCCGACGTAATCGAGTGGGATGAGGAGCGTACCGGGCAGCGGCAGGAGGGCGCCTACGCGGGCCTGATTTCGATGTCGATCAAGCTTTCGGCCGCAGTCGCGATACTGCTGATCGGCCCGATGCTCAATTGGATCGGCTACCGGCCCGGGATGGCGGCGCTCACGCCGGCGGCGGAGAGCAATCTGCGGCTGCTCTTTGCAATTGTGCCGGCGGTTATCTACTCGATGGGCGCGCTGGTCTTCATGCGATATCCGATCACCCGCGACATGCATTTCGAGATGCGCCAGCGCCTGGCCACCCGCAACGCCCCGGCGTGAAAAGGAGTGTCTGTAATTGGTCAGGAAATTGGGTTCGTTTCGTAATTTTTCTATTTTTCTCAGCCGAACTCCGATCGAACGGCGTTTTTCTTGCGCACCTGGCAGGCTGGTGTGGCCATCGCTTCCCTCCGCCTTGCGCTTTTCTCATTTCTCAACACCCTGCTAACCTGAACGCCCGGCATCGGCCATCGGAACGTGCCTAGCCGAAGGGGCGACCGCCGTGATTGTACTCTCTGCGCGCGCCGCACGTCAGGCTGAATCGTTCAGCTCTGAACTGGCTCGCCAGTAAGAGACGCATTTTGTGGATCGTCATCCTGAAGGCTAAGGCCTGAACGAAGTGTAGGGTCTCTCTATCCAAGCCAGCGAGATGCGCTGGCTTGACCGGTAGGCTTGTCCTGAGCCGTTCGACCTCGCTCAGGGTAAACTCCGCCGAAGGAATCCCGATCCTCTTCCGCGTCGCCGTCCCCTCCCCCTGTCACCCTGAGCGGAGGCTGCCGGAGTCGAACGGGTCTCGCGCGCGAAGCCCGCGCAACCCAGTGCGCGGTAGCGCTGATGATGCGCTTTTATCGCGAGCGCATGACGGTATCGTCACGCGCTGACAATCTTACCACGAACAGGCAGTTTTCTTTCTTTCCTATTTGATGCGGCCAAGAATCCCTGTCACAAGGTTCTGTCGCGCGAGTTCCGAACCCACAAACGGGTATCGGTTCTGCAGAAAACTCAACGTAATATTGCCTTGTGAGTAATCACGGGCAATTTCAAATCTTAATTCGACTAACGGCTCGCTGTTTAACTTCAAAACATCGATCGTATGGGAAATCTGGCCAATCAAGGCATTTTCCAAACCATCTCCCGGCTGCACATAAAAGCTCGCACAGTCCAAGACAAACCAGCCCGCTTGAATCGAAAAAGGGTCGAGCAGGCCCATCTTATCGCCCTTATCATGATTAATCCGAGAGCTGCAAAGCCGGTAATTGCTCCACTCATATGCCAGTTCCGGGTGTCGAGCTTTAGGCAAGAAGTGATCTACCGAGTAATCTGTAGGAAGCCAGCAGGCTGAGTAGGCGCAGATACTATTGTAGGCTGTTCGTAGGTCTTCTAGGCAGTTTTTCCAGAAACTATTTTTAGAAAATTGCTTGCTTGTGGGGCTTGGGCAGGACGCGAGAAACGAGAGCCCCGGAGTTCGAACCTTGCTGGCAAATCCGGCCGGTTCTGGCTGAGAGGAAACTGGTATCACAGCTTCACTCCTTTACTTTCGGCGAAAAACAGCCACCTAGGCCAAAATTGATCATCCTCAGGAAGGACCTTCCGGAGCTCACCCGATACCCGATGAATAACCCCAGCATCCGGTTTTACCGTCGACATAAGTTTCTTGGCCTCTTCCAGAATGGATTCACTTTCCCGTGAGCGAGCCTGGCGCAATTCGAATATTTCCGAGGTCAACCACCTGTCAACGCTGCCGTGGCGGATGAACGGGATCTCCGTGAATTCAGCTAACCCGCCGCCGGTTAACCGAAGATGGAACAGTTTGTCAGTACTGTCTGAGAATTCCGCCTCGATCGAAGCTAGAATGAGCGGAGAATGTGTCGCAACTATGGCCTGATACTGAAGTTCGTTACTAAGTATCGTTGCAACTTCCAGAAGTGCTGGTAATGCAACGCGCTGCCATTTTGGGTGCAAATGTGCTTCTACTTCGTCTATGAGTACCACGAGTTGCCGTTGTGGTGGGCGGTTTGAAAGTTTAGAGTAGATTTTATGTTCGTTCCAACACCAAACCAGAAGATAGGCCAAGGTAACGATACGTCTAACACCCGCAGACTCGTTAGTGAAAGGAACATCGCCGTAGGGGTGTTTAAGTGTCGGGATCTCACGCGCCTCTCCGGGAATTCGGATGGATCGACCCGGCTTCAACGGAGACATATCAGGGGGCGAAAGCTTTTCCAGTACGGCACAGAAGGTCTCAAAAATCTCGCGCTGGTCGCTGCTATTTTGCCAACGAACCCAATCGCGTAGAAGCCCTTCTATTTGCCCTTCGAGTCCATTTAAAACTTCGTCACGGGAAACCACCAATGCCGCAACGCGCTGCTCGCGCTGAATTGGCGAGTGCCGGGCAGGGTCCCACACGGCAAAGGAACCATCGACTCGGGCATAAACAACCAAGCCCGGAAGAGTTGGCCGCCCCTTGGGCGCGGGCCATTGCTGCGTGTTCCAGTCATAGCGGATTGTTATTGATTCTGGGCGACTCTTGCTGGCAGCGATTTCAAACTTGATGCTGACCGCAGGGAGGGACTGGTCGGGATTCGGAAAAGCCGCCCGACCGGCCCAATGGCCGGTTAGCGCCCACCAAGCACATTCAAGGATAAAGGTTTTCCCGAGGCCGTTATCTCCTGTAATAATCGATAGCCGTTCCGCCGGCTGAAAGGAAAGGTGTGCGCTCGGACCAAGACCCTTCATCTCCAATAGGCGAAGCGTTCCGCCGACCTCTGGAACGCTGTCTGGCGCCGGCTTGATGACTTGCAGTAGCCTTTTATCAGAGTACGCTTCATCGGTATACAGCTCCTGCTTCCTATATACGGTAGCAAGGAACAATTTCTCGCGTTCTTCACGCGATACATAGAAATCTGAAAAGAGCCGATCTTCAATCGCCTTCGTCCCAACAGCGGTCTGCCAATTATGATTCCGATAGATCCAGATCGCTAACCACAATGCTGGTATAGCGTGAACCTTATCTATATCAAGTTCCTGTTTTAGAATATCTATATAGTTAGTGCTCCAACCCCAGAGATTCGTGTTCCTCGGATGAACAAATGCCCCACCCAAACGCCCCCTTGTGCGCGTACTTTGCGAGCCAGAAAAGGGATACTTGTGAACAATCCAGCCGCCCTCTCTACTTGAAGTGCGAAAGGGCTGGAAAAAATACTCAGAATTAGGGTTCGGTTTATAGTACGTGTCGAGAAATGCCTCTTCTTCGTGATTGATTGAAAATGGAATAGCCTTGCCAATCGGCAGTTGCGCCTTCTTGCATACTAGGTACGAGATTCCAAAAAACGGGTGAAGCGAACGAAGCTTCTCGATTGCCTCCTGAACGATTTCGAATCGGAAATACATTCAGAGGATCGTAGGCGCATCCCGCAGTTGGTCGACCATGTAACGGCAAAAATCGGCGTGTAGATCTATTCCGGTTGCACAGCGCCCAGAAGCCAACGCCACTCGTAAAGTCGTACCGGAACCTGCAAACGGATCAAGTACGCGGCCTCCAGGTGGGCAGCCAATTTTGAGACACCTTTCGACAAGTTCATCAGGGAATGGGGCGGTATCAATACCATTGGTGGGCTTCGGCCTTGCCGCAATGGTCCAGACGTCTTCCTCGACTACAACGTCGGCTAATGCTTGGCGATTAAAAAAGTAGTTTCTTGACTTCGCAAACATGAATACGTTTTCGTAGCTTCGCCGCGGTCGGTCTTTCACGGCTTCGGCAAGAGCATGTTTGCGATGCCAAATAATAGCACTGCGTAATACCCAATGTCGCTGTGCGAGTTCTAGTGCTGTACGCCAAGGTATTCCGATTACAGATTTTGGCCGGATGCCAATACCTACGCCGCCGCTCTTATCTACTGCACGTAAGCCGAACCGACGTTTTGCGCTCTTGCGGTCTATGCCCTGCGACTCGCCTTTGCCAGAATAGTAGGTATCGCCAAGATTCAGGAAGAGGAGACCGTCTTTTCGCAGAACGCGATACACCTCGCTCATGATATCGGCTATAGAGGTTATATATTCGGTAACTGTGTCTTCATGGCCGATTTGGCCTTGGATGCCATAATCGCGGAGCCAATAATAGGGGGGGGAAGTGACGACACAATCAAACTGATCTTCTGGAAGGTGAGCGAGAACCGTCCTTGCGTCACCGCAATACACTTCCCATTTCTGGCGACGCCCGGTTGCGCCACACCAGCGTTTCAAATCTCTGGAGCACCCGGCAGTTCTGGCAACAAGTGGGCCCTCCCCCAGTCTCACAGTTCCACCCTTTGCTGGCTGTGATGGTGGCGCCTGTGTTCGGGGACCACGGGGGCGGTTTCGTCGGATTCAACGCGCACCATTTGGTTGTGCTTTATAGCATAGGTGGAAAGAGCGGCCAACTCTGGAGCGGGGTCTCAGCGACGCCGAACGGGTAGGAATCGCTCGGGATGATAGAAAAAAGCAGCAGCCCGGCGCACCATCGGTTGCGCGCGCTGCGCGCGCGAGATCCTTCGACTCGTGCAACGCTCGCTCAGGATGACAAAAAGCGCGGGGCGAGGCGCGGAAAAAGATTCGGGATCCCTCGACTTCGGCTCGGGATGACAGAAAGAGGGCGGCATCCGGGATTCCTCACGCGCCGGCCTCGCGCGGGAATGACATGGAGAGGGGCAGGGCTCAGGGCTTCGGCTCGGATGACCAAAAAGGAGAGACTTCTCGGAGCCAAATGGTTCACGACCTTGCCGGGCCAACTCGGCAGCCGTACAATAACCCGCATGAGCGGCCATCGAGCGCGGGTCGAGAAAGGGAGGCTGATTCTCGACGAGCCGACAACACTGCCCGAAGGCACGGTTGTCGAGTTGGTCGCCGACGACGAGGGCGACGACCTTTCCGATAAGGAACGCCGCGCGCTCCACGAAGCGCTATCCGCGTCTTGGCAATCGGCTGAGCGGGGGCGTCTTCGCCCGGCATCGGCGATTGTGGACGAACTGCGCCATCGCCGGTGAGCCTACCGGTACGAACCACCCCCGAAGCGGACGCACAGATCCGCGCGATCGATAAATGGTGGCGCGAGAACCGCACCGCCTCATCCGAGCTGTTCGCTGACGAATTGGCCGCGGCGTTCGACCTCATCGGTCATGCACCCGGCATTGGCCGCTCGTATCGGCGTTCTCCCGTATCAAGCACACGCCGCATCCTCCTTAAAGCCGCTCGCTATCACGTTTATTACGCGTCAAGCACCAATGAGGTGCGAGTGCTCGCAGTGTGGCATGCACGGCGCGGCGTTGGACCACCGCTTCGCGCATAAGGCGGGCGCGCCCCTGCCAGACAGGGCAGGATGACAAGCAATAGAGGGGGGAGCGGCGCGGACGATCCTGCATCCGTCA
>Ga0335069_10000951_pt1 | contig 46736 bp, 43 predicted proteins | sample Lox_Sample_11_FD_206714 | JGI IMG/M metagenome (GOLD analysis project Ga0335069, IMG submission 206714) | Soil microbial communities from Loxahatchee National Wildlife Refuge, Florida, United States - Lox_Sample_1.1 | ecosystem: Environmental > Terrestrial > Soil > Wetlands | place: USA...
GCTGAGCGGAACCGCGCAGGTTGCCCGTCGAGATGCGCTTGATGAATCCAGGCACATCAATGTGGGTTGGGCATGCGGCTGTGCAGGGCGCGTCGAAACATTGCAGGCAGCGGTTGGCTTCGATGACCGCGGCCTGAGGCGTGAGCGACGGCTTGAGGTCGCTGAACCGCTCAAGCAGCTCGGAATCGTAGGGTAGCGTAGCAGTGCTCATACAGCCCTCGTGCAGGTTTCATTGTGCCGTAAGTTTCAATGTAGTCCTCAACAGGGTTTCGGGGATAGAGACGAGGCTGGTTCCTGGTGAAGCGAGCGATTTCTCCTCAGAGTCTAAATCCCGGAAATCGGTTGGCTTCGTTGCGGCGCGACTGAAGTCGTGCCCTTTTGCAAGGCCCATGAATTCGAAGCGGCTCATGATGCGACGAGCGGTCCGTACTGGTCGGGACGGCGGTCGCGGAAGAACTGCCAGGTGCGGCGGACTTCGGCGATCTCGTCCAGGTTGAGATCGGCAGTCAAGACTTCGTCCCTGTCGCGCGAGGCCTGGGCGACAATCTGGCCGCGCGGGTTGGCGAAGTAACTCGAACCGTAGAATTCGCCGATGTTCCACGGCGGCTCAGTGCCGACGCGATTGACAGCGGCGATAAAGTAGCCGTTGGCCGCTGCGTGTGCCGGCTGTTCGAGCTTCCAGAGATACTCGCTGAGGCCGGCTACGGTGGCGGAGGGGTTGAAGACAATCTCGGCGCCGTTCAAGCCCAGGCAGCGCGCGCCCTCAGGGAAGTGCCGATCGTAGCAGATGTAGACGCCAATCTTCGCAAAACCAAGATCGAACACCGGATAACCCAGATTGCCGGGGCGAAAGTAGAACTTCTCCCAGAATCCGGGAGCGACGTGTGGAATGTGCGTCTTGCGGTATTTGCCCAGGTAACTGCCGTCGTTATGGATGACGGCGGCCGTGTTGTAGAAGACTCCCTCCTGCTCGACCTCGTAGACAGGCACCACCATGGCAATGCGCAGTTCCCCGGCAATCGATTGCATGAGGCTGACGGTGGGGCCCGAGGGGACGGGCTCGGTGCTCTCATACCATTTGACGGATTGCTCGGCACAAAAGTATGGGCCGTTGAAGATTTCCTGCAGGCAAACGATCTGTGCGCCGTCCTGCGCGGCCTGGCGGATGAGGCCCAGGTGCTTGTCGATCATGGCCTGCTTTTGTGCTGCGAGCGGCTCGGTGGCCGGCACGGCGTTGGAGGCCTGGATGATGGAACAACGGACGACACGCGGCATTCGAGGACAAGACTCCGGGGAAATGGGATCGAGATATGACTCTAATTGGCGCGAAGTGGGTTCGGCAAGGGTTGTGCTTCCAACGGTTTCGGCAAAGGACACGGTTCGAGCTGCCGCGCGAAGGTTGCGGCGGCTCACTTTGCACCGTTTTCCATCCTTTCGGCAACAACCACCAAAAGGATGGGCAACTGCGGGCTCTTTCAATCAATCGATGGATTTCATTGCATCTTGAGGCGGCAGCGAGTTACCAAGGGCATGCTGCTGCAGCACGATATGGCGAGGTTCCAGGCGGAGGTGGACAAGAGGGCGAAGGCGACGGAGGAGAAGTGAAAGACCCAGGGATCGAGGGACAAGGGGAGCTTCGGCGTCAAGGGTCAAGGAACAAGTGCCAAGGGCCTTGGTGGCTCGCGGATTGAGGCCGAGGATACAGTGGCGAGGGAAGAGCGAGTCAGTATTCGATCTTAACGGGTGACGCAATCCAGGCGGCGAAGCTGGACCAGGCTTCGCCGGCGAGGAGTTGCCGAGAGGGGATGGCGCGGGCGGCGTGGTCCTTGCCCATTTCGGCGTAGAGATGGGCGTCGTCGAATCCGGCGCGGGCGGCGTCGGCTGCGTTGCAGCCGTAGTAGATGGCGTCGATGCGGGCCCAGTACGCGGCGGCGAGGCACATGGGGCAAGGCTCACAACTGGTATAGAGATCGCAGCCCGAAAGCGTGAAGGCGCCAAGAGCCTTGCAGGCAGCGCGGATGGCGTTGATTTCGCCATGGGCGGTCGGGTCGTTGGTGGAGGTGACCGAGTTTGCGCCTTCGCCGACGACGCGGCCGTCGCGAACAATGACCGCGGCGAAGGGACCACCTCGCGCGGCGGTCACGTTTTCAGTGGCCAGCGCGATGGCGCGGCGCAGGAATTCGGGGTTGGCTTGGCGGGTACTCAGCAACTTGATCTGGTCCTCCCTGAGCGGCGAAAGTAAGGACAGTATGTCACAGGCTTTTCGCTCGACCCGGGTTGCGACGCCTGACGGCGTTATCCCCGCAACGCTCGTTGTGAATGACGGCCGCATTGTTGAGGTGCGGCACTGGGCGAACCCGCCTTTAGAGACGCAGATGCATGACTTCGGCGACTTTGTGCTGCTGCCCGGTTTGGTCGATACGCACGTTCACATCAATGAGCCCGGACGGACCGAGTGGGAAGGGTTCGAGTCCGCGACGCGTGCAGCGGCGGCCGGCGGCGTGACGACGCTGGTGGACATGCCGCTGAATTGCGTTCCCGAAACGACGAGCATTGAAGCATTGCGGGCCAAGCGCGCGGCGGCCGAAGGCAAGACATGGGTGGATTGGGCCGCCTGGGGCGGCGTGGTGCGCGGGAATGCGGAGGCGATTCCTGCGCTGGCCTCTGGAGGCGTGCCGGGGTTCAAGTGCTTCCTGATTCACTCAGGTGTAGACGGCTTTTCGTGGGTGGATGAGCCGGATCTGCGGCTGGCGCTGAAGCAGTTGCGCGGAACCGGGCTGCCGCTGCTGGCGCATGCGGAGGTTGCCGGCCCGGTTGAGGCGGCGGTGGCGGAGTTGAATCGCGCGGGTGCGGACTGGGGCCGGTACGCGACGTTTCTGTCGTCGCGGCCGGACGAAGCGGAGAGCGGAGCGATTGAGTTGCTGATTCGATTGGTGGAGGAGTTTGAGACGCCGGTTCATGTCGTGCATCTGTCGAGCGCGAAAACGCTGCCGATGATTGCGGATTCACGCCGGCGCGGGCTGCCGATCACCGTCGAGACTTGCTCCCACTACTTGTGGTTTGGAGCCCAGGATATCCCCAATGGCGCAACGGAGTTCAAGTGCGCGCCTCCGATCCGCGAGACGGCAAATCGCGAAGCTTTGTGGGAGGCCCTGGCCGGGGGGCTGATCGACATGGTAACGACGGACCACTCCCCTTGCCCGCCGGAGATGAAGCATCGCGAGGAAGGACGCTGGGACCTGGCGTGGGGAGGGATTGCGAGCCTGGGACTGGCGCTGCCGGTGATGTGGACGGCGATGAACCGGCGCGGAATTCAGATTGAGCGGCTGGTGAAGTGGATGAGCGGGGCACCGGCCGTCCTTGCCGGACTGGCGGAGCGCAAAGGCAGTTTGGCCGTGGGAAGAGATGCGGACCTGGTGGTCTTCGATCCTGATACGAGCTGGACGGTGAGCGAAGACGATCTGCGATTCCGGCACAAGGTGTCGCCGTACATGGGCGCGGAGTTGCGGGGACGCGTGCTGGAGACGTGGCTGCGCGGCGAGCCGGTATACAGCGTAGGGCACTTTGCGGATGCGCCGCGGGGCAGAGAGCTGGTGCGTGAATGAGAGAACGCGCACGGCGCGCGATCGCAGAATGCAAGTTGATCGCGGGGTTCACCGAAGAGCCGGGGCGGACGACGCGGCGATTTCTAACGCCGCCGGTGAAGGATGTTCATGCGCATTTGCGCTCGCGGATGGAAGCGATGGGCATGGCGGTGCGCGTGGACGCAGCGGGGAACCTGCGCGGAGTGTGGACGCCCGAATGCGCCCGCGAGAAGCGGCTACTTGTCGGCTCGCACATCGACACGGTTCCCGATGCCGGCGCGTACGACGGCGTGCTGGGCGTGATGCTGGCACTCGAATGGGTAGAGTTGGCGCAGGAGATCGGGCTCAAGAGTCCGATCGAAGTGATCGCATTCTCAGAAGAAGAAGGCGTGCGGTATGGCGTTCCGTTTTTGGGCAGCCGTGCGGTGGCGGGATGCTTTGACGCGCGCATGTTGGCCTATGAGGACGCGGACGGCGTGCGGATGGACGAGGCGATGCGAACATTCGGACTCGATCCGTCGGCGCTGGCCGACGCGGCGTTGAATCCGGCTGAGGTGCTCGGATTCGTCGAGATGCACATCGAGCAGGGTCCGGTGCTGGAGACAGAAGACATGCAGCTCGCGGTGGTGACGGGCATTGTGGGGCAGACGCGGCTGGGAGTGCGATTCACGGGGCAGGCAAATCATGCGGGCACGACGCCGATGCATCTGCGGCACGATGCACTGGCTGCGGCGGCGGAGTGGATCACGGCGGTCGAAGCGCTGGCCCGGCGAGAAGAGAAGATGTTGGCGACGGTAGGCAAGATCGACCTGAGGCCGAACTCGGCGAACGTGATTCCAGGGCAGGTCGACTTGAGCCTGGACCTGCGACACATGAGCAATCGGGTTCGAAGTTCTTGCGTGAACGAGTTGATGGCGGATGCAAGACGGTTCGCACACCCTCGCGGAGTGGAGGTCGAAACCGTGGTGAAGCTGAGCGAACAGTCCGTGAAAATGGATCGGTATTGGAGTGCTCGTCTCGAAATAGCCTTCCAGAAGGCAGGGTTTCCAGTGAAAACGATGGCCAGCGGTGCAGGACACGATGCGATGATAATGGCGGCGAAGGCGCCGGCGGCGATGCTGTTTCTCCGCAGCCCGGGAGGGATCAGCCATCATCCGGCGGAGGCAGTGCGCGAAGAAGATGTGGAGGCCGCTCTGCGGGTGGGGCAGAAGTTTCTGGAGCAGTTGGCCGCTGAGGTTGGATAGAATCGGACGACGACATCCCCTGCACGAGGTCTCGAATTGCATCATCTGGGAGCCACGCGGAGCAGCCTGAAGCCTGACCATCTGCTGCAGACGCCGGACACGTTCATCCGCACGCCGCTGCCTGGCGCGGCGAGCGTGGAATTCGTGATTCATATTGCGCCGCAGCGAGGCGCGCAGTTCACACAGATGACGGCGGAGTTTGCCGAGGGCGGAACGCTGGGGACGGCACCGGCGCAGCGGTTCGTGTATGTGATCGAGGGCGAGCTTGAATTGAGAGTGGGCCGTGATCAGTGGTCAGTTGTCGGCGGTGGATTCTTCTATATTCCGCACGGGACAGAGCATTCAGCACGTGCGCGGACCAAGACGCGGGCGGCGGTGATCGAGAAGTTCTACCAGCCGGAAGCGGATGCGCCGAAACCGCAGGTGATTGTGGGTAACGAGTCGGAGATCAAGCCCTCGGCGCTAATGGGCGATGAGGCGCTGCGCGTGTGCGCGCTGATGCCGGATGGGCCGGCATATGACTTTGCCGTGAACACGATGACGTATGATCCAGGCGCGGCGCTGAGCATGGTGGAGATCCACATCATGGAGCATGGGCTGCTGATGCTGGAGGGCGGCGGCATCTACAGGCTGAGCGACTCGTGGTATCCGGTTGAAGCGGGCGACTTTATCTGGATGGCGCCGTATTGCCCGCAGTGGTTTGGCGCGCTGGGCAAGCGGCCGGCGAAATACCTGATCTACAAGGACTGGCGGCGGCATCCGCTGGGAGCGGCGGAATGAGGCCGAACCGCAGCATCGACGCGCTGATGGCGGAGTTGCAGGCGCTGGCGCAGATCTCCGAAGCCTGGCCGCCCGTGGTGACGCGCGTCGTCTTCAGCGAGGCGGACCTGCGGGCGCGCGCCTATGTGAAGGAGCTATGCAACGAGGCCGGGCTGAGCGTTCAAGAAGACGCGGTCGGCAACACGTTTGCGCGATGGGAAGGCACGGAACCGGAGCTTGCGCCGGTGGGAACGGGCTCGCACATCGATGCGATTCCGAATGCAGGTTCGTATGACGGCGTGGTCGGCGTGCTGGGCGGGCTCGAGGCAATTCGTGTGCTCCAGTCGATGGGATTCAAGCCACGACGGTCGATCGAGCTGGTGATCTTTACGGCGGAGGAGCCGACGCGATTCGGCATTGGCTGCCTGGGGAGCCGCATGATTGCCGGCGCGCTAAAGCCGGAGCGGGCGCTGGTGTTGCGCGACAAGCAAGATCGCGGACTCGATGAGTTGCGAACGACGGCGGGATTCCAGGGCGAGCTCAAGACGGTGAAGTTGCCGGCGGGACGCTTTCACAAGTTCGTCGAATTGCATATTGAGCAAGGGCCGCTGCTGGAGGAGGAAGGAATCGATCTCGGGCTGGTGACGCACATTGCCGCGCCGGCGAGCTTGCGCATCACGATTGGCGGCGAAGGCGGACATGCGGGCGCAAAACTGATGCCGGGGCGCAGGGATGCGCTGTGCGCGGCGGCGGAGCTGATCCTGGCACTCGAGACAGCGGTGAAAGAGACGGGCGCGATCGACACGGTGGGCACGGTGGGCGTATGCGAGGTGTTTCCCGGCGCAGTGAACAGCATTCCTTCCCGCGTGGTTCTTGAGACCGATATCCGCGACATCGATGAGGCGAGGCGGAATGGCGTGATCCAGTCCGTGATCAATACCTGCTCGGAAGTGGCGATGCAGCGGCGGGTCGACATCGAGGCAACAGCGATCAACGCGGACCCCCCGGCCACATGCGATGCGGAGATTCTCGATGTGATGGAGAACGCGGCCAAAGAGGCCGGGAAGAGCTCGAAGCGGATGGTGAGCCGCGCGTATCATGACTCGCTCTTCATGGCGCGGATTGCGCCGGTGGCGATGTTGTTCATCCCCTGCCGCGGCGGCGTGAGCCATAGGCCCGACGAGTACGCCTCGCCGGAGTCGATCGGCAGCGGCGTGAACGTGCTGGCGCGGACGCTGGTGAAGCTGGCGGGCTGAGCGGCGCGAAGAAGACCCACTCAGAATATTTGCCTTGCTTGTCCGTGGTCGCCGACCTGCGCCTTCGGCGCGGCTAATTCGCGCCGCATGAGTTATCCGCTTGCCGAAGTTAGGTGGGTTATGTTATAATAAATAACGGGGATTCATGTCTCAGGCTTCCGGATGCTGACTGTGTGTCTCCTCTAGTCACCTGCGAGAGGAATCATGCCACAAGGAACCTACGCCGTGCTTTCCGAAGAATATGGAGATCTGCCAATTATCGATGTGACTCACCCGGCATTTCGAGTGGACGCAACGGACAAAGAGCTTGCCGCGATGTCGCAGAAATTCGCCAACGAACAGGCGCAGAGGGAGCAGATCCCGGCCGAGGTTCGAGCAGCTCTAAGACGGTCGGTGCTTGGGCGCGCGCTGGCTGCGGCGTCGGGGAGTTATCTCTCCGGAATGAGTACTTATCTCATCAAGCTGGGGCCGGGGAACCTGTGGCCGGATGCGCAGGAGATCGATCGGAAGATTGCTGCATCGCTCCCTGGCTTGGCTTCGCGGATTCGGCTGCAGGATATGGCGCGGATGCTGGCTGACGGGCTGGGGCAGTCGATTGCAGCAGAACCGGGACGCAGGATTTGCATTGTCAATATCGCAGGCGGAACGGCTGCGGATAGCTGGAATGGTCTCATCTGTGTGCGAGCGTTGAGCCGGCAGATGCTCGACGGCAGATCGATTCGGATTGCGGTGCTCGATCGCGATGCGACGGGGCCGGCGTTCGGTGCGCGTGCGATCCATCGATTGAAAGAGGCCGATGCGCCGTTGTTCGGATTGGAGATCGGATTCGAGCACATCCGATATGACTGGTCCGAATCGTCGACCTTGGCGGCGATTCTGTCGGATATTGGTGCCGCGGAGGCGGCGTGTGCGGTGTCTTCAGAAGGCGGACTATTCGAGTATGGGTCGGACGATGAGATCGTTTCGAATCTGTCAGTGCTGCGCGAGAGTACCGGTGCTCACGCGTTTGTTGTGGGCTCGGTGACGAGGGATTGCGAAGCCGTGAGAGCGAACGGCAGGGTTGTCGCGAGCCGGCCGCGGACGATCGAGGCCTTTCAAGGGCTTGCCGAGCGGGCAGGATGGCGGCTGGACGAGGCAATCGAACGGCCGTTCAGTTATCACGTGAGTTTGCGCCGAGGCTGAGCTGGTGACTTAGAGCAAGCAAGGCGGCGATGCGAAGGGAGGGCCACTGCTCACCGGAGAGATGAGCGGCATTTGGAAAGTCGCCCATCCCGGTGTATGCTAAGCCTCAAACTGCACGGCAAATACGGCATTCCCCACCATGAGCGCACCGTCGAAAACCCGCATCGTCGGCGCCCCAGTCCCTCGCAAAGAGGGGCTCGACAAGCTGCTGGGCCGGGCGCGCTATGTGGACGACATCGTGTGCGAGGGGATGTGGTATGGCGCCACGGTGCGCAGCACGATTCCACGCGGGCTTATCCGCTCGATTGGGTTTGATCGAACGATCGACTGGAGCGAATTCACGGTAGTCACAGCCGCGGACATTCCGGGCAGAAATCATATCCAGCTGATTGTGGCCGACCAGCCGTGCCTGGCCGACGGCACGGTGAACCACTGCGATGAGGCGATCCTTCTGATTGCGCATCCGGACAAGCACCGGCTGCACGAGGCGGTTGCTTCGGTTCAGGTGGAGTATGAGCCGCTGCCGCCGGTGTTCACGATCGAGGAAAGCGAGCGGCAGGAGATCGTGGTCTGGGGCGCGGATAACCTGCTGAAAAGCTATCTGCTCGAGAAGGGCGATGTGGACGCGGCTTGGGCCGGCGCGGCGCACATCGTGGAGGGCGAGTATCGCACGGGCGCGCAGGAACACCTTTACATCGAAAATAACGGCGTGATCGCGCAGTGGAGCGAGGAAGAAGGCGTGACAGTGTGGGGGTCGCTGCAGTGCCCGTATTACGTGCATAAATCTCTGATGGCGGTCTTCGATTTGCCAGCGGAAAAGGTGCGCGTGATTCAAACGGAAACGGGCGGGGCGTTCGGCGGAAAAGAGGATTATCCGTCGACGCTGGGGTCGCATGCCGCGCTGCTGGCGATGAAGAGCGGCCATCCGGTGAAGATGGTGTATGACCGCATGGAGGATCTGGCCGCCACGACAAAGCGGCATCCTTCGCGTGTGCGGCACAAGACGGCGCTTGACGGCGACGGCAAGCTGCAGGCGATGGAGATTGAAGTTTGCACAGACGGCGGCGCGTATTCAACGCTTTCTTCGACGGTGCTGTCACGCGCGACGCTGCACTCGCCGGGACCGTATGTTTGCCCGAATGTGCGTGTGAGATCGCGGTCGTGGGCGACAAATGCGGTGCCATACGGAGCGTTTCGCGGGTTCGGCGCCCCCCAGGCGTGTTTTGCGATCGAGCGGCACATGGATGTGATCGCGGCGGCGATCGGTATGGATCCGGTAGAACTGCGGCGCAGAAACTTTCTCCATGACGGCGACACGACGGCGACCGAGCAGGTAATGCGCGAGCCAGTGATACTGGATAAGCTGCTCGATCGGGCGCTCGCCGAGAGCGACTACCATGCAAAACGCGAGCGGTTCGCGCGCGAGAATGCAACGAGCACGGTGAAGCGCGGGATGGGCATGGCGGCGTTCTATCACGGATCGGGATTCACGGGATCGGGCGAGCGAATGCTGAACTCACTGGCCGGCGTGGATGTTGCGGACGGCAAGGTGCGGGTGCTGGTGTCGAGCACAGAGTTTGGCCAGGGAACGAACACGGTGCTGACCCAGATTGCCGCGGAGACGCTGGGGCTTGGGTACGACGATGTGCTGATGGCGCCGCCGGACACCAATGTTGTGCCCAACAGCGGGCCAACTGTGGCATCGCGCACGTCGATGGTGGTGGGAAGGCTGATCGAGCGCGCGAGCCGGCAACTGATCGGGATGCTGAGGCAGGACCCGGCCCTCAAGGAGAGTTATTCGCGCGAGGAGTTTTTTGCGGCGTGCGAACGTTATCGGGCTGTGCATGGAGAGCCGGTTTCGCTGGTTCGCTATGAGGCGCCGCCGGGAATCTTCTGGGACGACAAGAAATATCGCGGCGAAGCGTATCCCGCGTATGCGTGGGCCATTCACATAGCGCAGGTTGCCGTGGATACGGTGACGTATGCGGCGGAGGTGGAGGAATTCTGGAGTGTGCAGGAGGCAGGCCGTGTGCTGAATCCGGTGCTGGCCGGGGGACAGATCGAGGGCGGCATTGCCCAGGGGATCGGCTATGCGCTGTATGAGAAAGTGCAACTCGTGAATGGCCGCATGGCGAACAACCAGATGACGAACTACATCATGCCGACGGCTGAGGACGTTCCGCCGATTCATGTAGTCTTCGAGGAGATTCCTTTTGAGCATGGGGGCTGCGGCGCGAAGGGCATTGGCGAGTTGCCGCACGACGGGCCGGCGCCGGCGATTCTTAACGCGATCATGGATGCGACGGGCGTGAGCTTCACGTCGATTCCGCTGCTGCCAGAGGACGTGTTTGCAGAATTCGCGATGAGACAGCCGGTAGAGGAGACTGCGGCAGTATGAGCGCGGAATGGCCGGCGATTCATTTCACCGTGAATGGGGAGAAACGCACGGTTCGTGTGCCGCCGATGAAACGCTTGCTCGACGTGATTCGCGAAGACCTGCGGCTGACCGGCACGAAGGAAGGCTGCGGCGAAGGCGAGTGCGGCTCGTGCTCGGTGCGGATGAACGGCGAGCTGTTGAACAGCTGCCTGGTGCCGGTGCTGCAGGCCGAAGAGGCAACGATCCAGACCGTGGAAGGATTGGCGGTGAATGGCGTACCGGGCGCACTGCAGCAGGCTTTCCTGAAATATGGCGGAGCGCAGTGCGGCATCTGCACGCCGGGAATGCTGATGGCGGCGACGCAGCTGCTGGAGCGGAATCCCCGGCCAAGCATGGCGGAAATTCGCGAGGGGCTTGCCGGCAACCTGTGCCGGTGCACAGGGTTCGTGCGCATCTTCGAGTCGGTGGTGGCGGCCGCGGCAAGCAGGGCGCACGAGCAGGTGGAAAAGGCGGCGCATGCGCGGTAATCCCGAGGCGCACGAGTTGATCGCTCCTGGCAAGCTGGAAGCCGTGCTGGAACTGCTGGCCACGGCGCCGGGCGAGTGGACGCCGATCGCGGGCGGGACCGAACTAATGGTGGCGCATGCCGCGGGCAGGCTCGGTGCGGGCAGGCTGGTGAGCCTGTGGGGAATTGCAGAACTGCGATTTATTGAATCGATGCCTGAGCGTTTCGTGATCGGCGCGGGGACCACCTTTACCGACCTGCGCGAACATGCCGGGCTGTCGGAGGACTTTCCGTTACTAGCGAAGGCGGCGAGCTGGATTGGCGCGATTGCGAACCAGACGCGCGCTACGATCGGGGGCAACCTGGTGAACGGATCGCCTGCGGCGGATTCCTCCCCTGCGCTGCTCGTCTACGACGCCGAAGTTGAGCTGATCTCGGTGCGCGGCCGGCGGCGGATTCCCTACAGCGAGTTTCACACGAGCTACAAACGAACCGTTCTGGCGGCCGATGAGCTGATGTTCTCAGTGCATCTGCCACGAAGATTCGCCCGGCACCGGCAATATCTGCGCAAGGTGGGAACGCGAAGGGCGATGGCGATTTCAAAGGTGGCGCTGGCGGCGACGTTACTGCTGGACAAGGGGACGGTGACGGAGATTCGACTGGGCGCGGCGAGCTTGGCGCCATATCCGGCGCGACTGTACAAGGCGGAGGCGGCGCTTCTCGATCAAGCCGTTACGGAGGAGACGATCCAGAGGGCGAGGGGCGCGCTGTTGGCTGAAGCGAAGCCGATCGACGATATCCGGTCGACGGCGGAGTATCGGAAGCAAGTCGGGGCAAATCTGCTGGAGGAGTTTCTGCTCGAGTTGCGCACAACGGAGCGAACGTGAACCCGATCCTCGCGGCTTGGAATGCGTCCGGCAAGACTGAGGCGATTGACGCAATGATCGCCTGCTGCGGCGCCCAGCGATGGGCGGAGGCCATGGTGGCGCTGCGACCGATTGCGGACGCGGCGGAGCTGAGCGAGAAGGCGGATCGCGAGTGGAGCCGCATGGAAGAGGCCGACTGGATGCAGGCGTTCGCTTGCCACCCAAGGATTGGCGAGCGGAAAGCAGCGCAGGCAACGGCGAAGTCCTCTGCGTGGTCGAGCCAGGAGCAGGCGTCGGCGGCAAACGCGGGGGAACAGGTGCTGGAAGAGCTGGCGCAAGGCAATGCACTCTACGAGGAACGGTACGGGTTCACCTATATTGTGTGCGCGACGGGAAAATCGGCCGAAGAGATGCTGGCGATTCTGAAGCGGCGCCTGGTGAGCGACCGCGAGACGGAGTTGCGCGAGGCGGCTGAGCAGCAGAGGCAGATCACGCAAATTCGAATGAGGAAGTGGCTGGCTGAATGAGCAGGATTACGACGCATGTGCTGGACACAGTCCTGGGAAGGCCCGCGGCGGGGATCGCCGTGAAGCTGGAACGGCAACAGGGCGGCGCGTGGAGCGAGATCGGCGCAAGCGCGACGGACGGCGATGGACGATGCCTCGACCTTGCGCCCGACGCTGAGGCGGGCACGTACCGGATGACGTTTGCGACTGGAAAGTACTTCGCGCGCGCAGGCCGGACGAGCATTTATCCGGAAATCTCCATCGCCTTTTTATGCGCTAACGAAGAACACTATCATCTTCCGCTTCTGCTGAGCGACAACAGCTACATAACCTATCGGGGAAGCTAAGGAAGGTTTGCCTATGGCAAGACTGGGAGAGAACCGCTACGGCAAGTCGCGGGTGCGCCTGTCGCGGATCACGCGGCAGGGGGACCGGCACGAGTTCAATGAATGGAACGTTCGCGTGCTGCTACATGGCGACTTCGATACGAGCTTCACCGATGCTGACAACAGCAGTATCCTGCCGACCGACACGATGAAGAACACGGTCTATTCGATCGCACGCGACTCGAAAGCGGCGACGATCGAGGAGTTCGCGATGGAGCTGGGCGACTATCTGCTGGCGCGCAACGCGCAGATGAGCAAGGCGAGCCTCGATATCGAAGAAAAGGCGTGGGTGCGGCTTGTCTGCGGGGGCGAGGCGGAAGCAACGACGTTCAAGCTGGGCGGGCCGGAGCGAGCGACCGTGCGAGCGGTGCGCGAACAGAACAGCGCGTGGGCTGTGACGTCGGGCATTGATGGATTGACGATTCTGAAGACGACGAAGTCGGAGTTCACCGGATACATCAAGGACAGGCTGACAACGCTGAAGCCGGCGACCGATCGCATCTTCGGTACGTGCGCAACGGTGGCGTGGGACTATGCGGAGGCAAAGCCGGATTATGCCGCTGCACGAGCGCGAATCCAAGATGCGCTGCTGAAGGTTTTTGCCGATCATCACAGCATGAGCGTGCAGCATACGCTGTTCGACATGGGCAAGGCCGCGCTGGATGCGGCGCCGGAAGTCGCACGGATCAAACTGACGATGCCGAACCTGCATCATCTGCTGGCGAATCTGAGCCCGTTTGGACAAAACAATCCGAACCATATCTTTGTGCCGATCGACGAGCCGCACGGGTATATCGAGGCGACGATCGAACGATAAGAGCGATATTCACCCTCTTCGCGAAAGAGGTGGAAAGAGCGGGGCGCGCGGCGCTTTTCGGAAGAAACCACACCGGCCTGTGAACTACTGCAACCGAGCGAGATCGGCGGGCGTATCGATGTCGATTCCGCCGCCGGGAAAGTCGATCGAGATGAGCGCGCATGGAGGCTGAGCGAGCAACTTGCGAGCGCCCTGGTCGCCCTTGAGATTGACCAGAAGGGCAAAGACGCTGCGCGGGAAGATGGCGGGAACGCCGAGTGCGCCGGCGTAGAATGACGCAACGATCGACGGCTCAGGCTGTGCCAAAAAGGCGTCGTTCATCGCGCGCAGATGATCGGCGGTCAGGCGCGGCTGGTCGCAGGCGAGGATCAGGACGCCAGGGGATTGCGGTGCGATGGCGTCGAGTGCGCGGATGCCGGCATGGATCGATGTGGCAATTCCCTGCTCCCACTGGCCGTTCAACACGCGGATGGAATCGCCCGGCGGGACTGCGGCGGAGATTTCAACAAAGTGCGCGCCGAGAACGGTGACGACGGGCGATGCGCCGGATTCGGCGACGAGGCGGATGGCTCGCTCAAGCAGGGTTTCGCCGTTGACTTTCAATAGTTGCTTTGGCTGGCCGAGGCGGCGGCTGGCGCCGGCAGCGAGAAGAAGTGCAGCGACTGTCATCGAGTTTAGTTTAGGCCTTTGTTCTTGACCGGGGCGCGGCCTGCGCGCAAGACTGGAGCATCCGAACTCGATCCAAACGTAAAGGCAGAATGGTGAGCGACTCGATGAGTACGACGGCGGAGGTGTACACGCGGGAGCCTGCGTCGGAGAGCTTTGGGTTGCATGCCGGCGCGCTTGGACCGATCGAGACGCTGGCGCAGTCGGTGTCCGCGATGGCGCCGTCCACTTCGCCGTCGCTGACGATTCCGCTGGTGTTCGCGCTGGCCGGCAATGCAACTTGGTTTGTGTACCTGTTGGCGATGGGTGCCACGTTCCTCGTGGGCGTTTGCGTGAGCCGCTTTGCGCGGCTGTCGGCGTCGCCGGGTTCGCTCTACACCTACACGGCGAACACGCTGCCGCCGGTGTTCGGCGTGACCGCGGCGTGGGGATTGCTGCTGGCGTATCTCGCAACGGGGGCATCGGTGGCGGGCGGGGCGCTCTACTACGCTATCCTGCTCAGCCAGCAGTTTCTGCATTGGGCTCCGCCGGCGCTGCTGACGCTCGGTGTTGTCTGCGCGGCCGCGGCCTACGTTGCATATCGTGACGTGAAGCTTTCGGCGGAACTGATGTTGTGGATCGAAGTGATCTCGGTGAGTTTGATTCTCGTCGTGCTGGCGTTCATGGTGGTGCGCTTCGGATTTCAGTTCGACATGGACCAGTTTCGATTAAAGGGCGTGTCGGTTGCAGCGCTGGGACCAGCGCTGGTGCTGTCGATGTTCAGCTTTGTGGGCTTCGAGAGCGCGACGACGCTGGGCGCCGAGGCTCGTGAACCGCTGAGGACGATTCCGCGGGCTGTGTTGCAATGCGCGGCGCTGGCAGGCGTGTTCTTCATGTTGTGCTCGTACTCCGAGGTGCTGGGCTTCCGGGGCGAGTCCGGCAAGTTGAGCGACTCGACAAGCCCGCTGCACCTGCTTGCGGCGAAGGCAGGCATCTCGCCGTTAGGCGTAGCGATCGATTGCGGCGCATTCATCAGCATGTTTGCCTGTGTGCTGGCATGCACCACTGCGGCAGCTCGTGTGCTGATGCGCATGGCGCACGAGGGCCTGCTGCCCCGCGCCTTCGAGCGGACCAATCGGCGGCATAAAACGCCCGGAGCGGCGGTGTTGGCTTGCGCAGCGCTGATGCTGCTTTCCACGGCTGCGATGGCCCTGCGCGGCGAGAATGGCTCGGAGATGTACGACCTGCTGGGGTCGCTCTCAGTCTTCGGATTTCTCACGGCGTATGCGCTGGTGGCGCTGGCGCTGCCCTTTGCGCGGCGAGCCCTGGGGCAGCATTCGCACATGGTGGCTGCGGCGAGCGTGGCGACGGTTGTGGTAATGATTCTGATCGTGATCTTCGATCTGCGCTCGGCCGCCGATGCGGCGCACGTGCGGATTCCCTATATCTATCTTGGGTATATTGCGGCGGGACTTCTGTGGTATGCGGTGCGGGGGTTGAAGCGGCTCAAAAGCCAGTGAGCTGGCGAGTTCGCAAGTCAGCGAATCCGACAACATCGCAACGCTCGCTTCCGCGCCAAGCCGCATCGACACGTTGCATCAGGGCTGAGAGTCCGTCTCCGGCTGGATGAGGAACAGCAGAGTCAACGTGACCATTGCGAAGTTGCGGAAGGCGGGTTCCTGGCCATTCCATGAGTGCGATTGCCACATAAGGAACCACTCCGCGCCGACGGAGAGGAACGCGACCGACCACATCAGAAGAGAGACGGTGAGCGCAAGAATGGGGATGCGCTTGGCAGTGTTGAATTGCGCAGCTGGCTGACGAAGCGCGCGGAGCAGGTGCGATGCGCCCCACCAGAGCAGCGCCATCGTGACGACCTCCCATGTGATGATCGAGAGATAAAAGACGAGATGGATGGTTGGGGAGTCGATGGCGCGCCACATGCCGCGGTTGCCGGGGAAGGTCGAGTCCATCATGAGGACATGGCGGACGAACTGGAAGTTCGAATCGAAGTCGGTGAGATTGTTGAAGACCACGAGCGTGTAAAACAAGGCGACGGCGCAGAGGAGCAGCAGCTTGGATGTGCGGGTCATCATGGGTTCGCTTTCTTCTCCGAGCTTGGGGCGGCTTTGGCGAATGGCTTGAAGTAGGCGGTGAGTGCGTCGAGTGTGGCGCCGTCGTAGCCGGGCTGGCCGGGCATCTTCGCATTCGGCGAAACCGACTTGGGATTGCGGATGATGGCGCGGAAGCGCCGCGGATTGTCTTGCGCCATTGTGCCGAGCTGCTGCCATGAGCTACCCGCCATAGTGCCGCCTTCCTCGCCGCTGTTGTGGCAGCGGAAACAATCCTGGCGGGCGATGATGAAGCCCTGCGCGATGGGCGACCCCGGCGGCGGGTTGCCCGGCGGGAGGATGGCGCCGAAGACGACCGGCTCGCGGCGAAACTCGATGCGGAGAACGCCAAATGGGATCTGCGGCTCGTCGTCGTGCGAAAGCACTTTGAAGGACGGTTTGAAGAAAGGATGCGAGATGAGATAGGGGCCCAGCGAACCGCCGTACTCCGATTTCGGCCAACCGTCACGTGATTTTCCGTTGATGCGCAAGACGAGCAACGGATGATGCGCGGCGCGGTAATCGCGCGGAAAGTTGGATCGATATTTGTCGTCACAGATGGCGACGATCAACGTTTCGTCCGGGTATTTGGCGAACCGGCTTGCGAGCACATCGAGGGCGACGCCGGTTATCCGAGTGCCGCGGGGGAAGTTCGTATCGTCGTCGACAATGTGGGTTTCGAGAGGCAGGCGCAGCAGGTCTTTGTAACGGATGTAGCGTGTCGCGCCGGCGGGGGTGCCGGCAAGTTGTCCGCCGAGCTCGAGGTCATCGGGCGACGCGCGCTCCGCGTTTAGAACGGACTTGCTTTCAGGCGTCGTTGCCGTCGCCAGAAACAGGGCCGCCGCCAGAAACGCTGCCGGAGCTCGGAGCATGGCCCATGCTACATCGGCCGCAATCCAAGGCCAAAGTAAATTCCTTGCTCCTGCATGCTACATTCGAAAGCAAATGTGCGACTATCTCTCTGCGGAAGAGAACTTCGCTGCGACCGGGTTGATATTGCCGGCATTGCCCTCGCCGGGTGGGAACTACGTTCCGGCGAAGCAGGCGGGGACCGTAATGTACCTGGCTGGCGTAATTTCGTCGGACTCAAACGGTGTGATTGCCGGAACGGCCGGTGCGGACCGCAACATTGACGACGGATATGCCGCGGCCCGGGCCTGCGCGCTGACGCAGCTTGCAGTGATCCGGAGCGAGCTGGGTTCGCTCGACCGGGTCGCAGAAGTGCTGGCGGTGAATGGGTACGTGAATGCGATTGCAGGGTTCGCCGATTCGCCGGCTGTTATCAATGGCGCGTCGGATCTGCTGGTACGCGTTTTCGGCGAGGCCGGCCGCCACGTGCGGGCAGCGGTGGGCGTGAGCGCACTGCCTCGAAACGCGCTCGTCGAAGTGCAGATGACCGTGAGGGTGAAAGAGGCATGAAAGAACACTCGCTCTCCGCATCGCCCACGCACTCGGTCTGGGACCGGTCGCTCGTGCCGAGGCTCCACATTGAGCCGGGCGATGAAGTGCAGATGGAATGCACCGATGCGAGCGGGGGCCAGGTGCGCGCGGACTCGACGATCGAGCAGTTTCTGGCCATGGACCGCTCACGGATCCATGCGCTGACGGGACCGATCTGGGTGGAAGGCGCGGAGCCGGGCGACGTGCTGGAGATCGATGTCCTCGCAACGCGGCATTGCGGATGGGGATGGTCGAGCGTCATTGAAGGATTGGGGTTTCTCAAAGAGCGATTCCGTACGGCGCATTTTTTTCCCTGGCAGCTCGAAGGTGAGTTCACGCGATCGCTGTTTCCCGCTGTTGTTCCGCTGCGGCCGTTTCTGGGCGTGATGGGCGTGGCGCGCGCAGAGGATGGAGCGTTCCGCACGAGGGCGCCGGGGACATTCGGTGGGAACCTGGATGTGCGCGAACTGTGCTCGGGATCGAAGCTGTATCTGCCGGTGTTGAATCGCGGTGCGCTTTTCAGTTGCGGCGACGGGCACGCAGCGCAGGGCGACGGAGAAGTGTGCATCAATGGGATTGAAGTGCCGCTCGACGTGACGCTGCGGTTTCAACTTCACAGGCAGCGGCCGCTTGCGGGGCCCATTGTCGAATCGAGCGAGTGCGTGGCAAGCGATTCGAAGTCGGACTCGTGGGTGGTGGTCGAGTCGGGCACCGACATTGCGGCGACAGCGCGTGCGGCGACGGGGCGGATGATCGATTTGCTGGGAATTCACTGGGGAATCGACGAAGTACGCGCCTACATCCTGTGCAGCGTGGCGCTCAAGCTGCGGCTGAGCCAGGTGGTCAATGAACCGATGTTCACGGTGAGTGCCGCGATCAGCAAGCAGATTCTTCCCGAACGGGAGCTTTTCTCGATTCCATGATTGTCAACGATCCGGAAGTAATCGCCGAGTTGCGGGAGCTTTACCCACGCTACGAACAAGCTTTAGTGACCAACGATGTGGAAATCCTGGTCGAAATGTTCTGGGCCGGTGACCAGGTGATACGCTTCGGTGCGAATGAGAATCTTTATGGGCCGGAGGAGATCGAGGCCTTCCGCAAGGCCAGGCCGGCGGCAAACCTGGCGCGCACGATTACGCGGCTCGACATCGTGAGCTTTGGCCGCGATTTTGCAAGCATTACGCTGGAATTCGAGCGCGGCGCCAGCGCTGAAAAGAGAGTGCGCGGACGGCAAAGCCAGGTATGGGTACGGTTTGGCGAGGGATGGCGGATCGTCTTCGCGCATGTTTCCCTTATGCCATCTTTATGAGCACAGTCGGCGAACGATTGGCAAGAAAAATCAGTTAAATTTCGGTTGAAATCCTCTGCGGAGCCGGTATTCTATTTCCACCCCGAAGTACAAGCCGAGCCACCGAAATTAACGAGAATAGCAGCACTTTTCGAAAAGGTCTTCCTGTCCCAAAACATATTTACCGGCGAAATGCGACGGCAAAGATGCATTTGGAAAGGACGCCAATGAATTTCGAGAGATGCCGGATTTGCTCGTAGCGAACTCCATTACTCCCTCTTTTTGCGATTTGAAGATCGCCAGAGTTTTCCTTACGTTCCAGCGTTTTTTGTTTTCCGCAAAAGACGTTGGGGAATCTCTACTTCCGAGGCCTGAAAATTGAGGTATTCGATGCGTTCAATGTGCAAGCTGGTTCCCCGGTTGCTGGCGGTTGCGGCAGCCATTGCGCTGTGTTTTCCCGCACTGCACGCACAGCAAACACTTGGCGCCGTCACCGGTGAAGTGACGGACGCCTCGGGCAGTGTCATTCCCAACGCCATGGTCACGGTGGTGGACGAGAACACGACATTGACGCGCTCGACAAAGACGAACGCGGCCGGCGTGTATTCGTTCGTGAACCTGCCGATCGGCAGTTACACGATTACCTACACGGCCGATGGATTCGATCAACAGAAGACGCTGCACATCGGCGTACAAGCAGATCGCACGGCCACCGTGAATGCGGCCTTGAAGATCGGCAAGACGACGGAAACGGTGGAAGTGGAAGCGACGCCGCTGATGAATGCAGTGGATACGACGGTCGGCTACGTGATGGACAACCAGCAGATCGAGGCCGTGCCGCTTTCGACAGGCAGCTTCACGGGAGTGGCCATTCTCTCCACAGGCGTGGACGCGGAGCTCTCCGGCGGAACCGGCGTCAACAGCGGCCTGGGCAACGCGCCCATCTGGGCCAATGGCCAGCGCGACACCAGCAACAGCTTTTCGCTGAATGGCGTGGATGCCACCAACCTGTTCAACGGCAAGAGCACCAGCCAGGTGCCGTCGGCGCGCGTGATCAACTCGACCGGCTCTTCGGGCGGCAGCGCGGCCGGCGTCATCCAGTCGGTTGCCTCCGTTTACCTCTCCATCGGCAACGCCATTCCCACGCCGGCGCCCGAGTCCCTGGAAGAAGTGAAGGTCAACGCTTCGATGTATGACGCCACCCAGGGGTCGACCTCCGGCGCGCACATTGACCTCAACACCGCTTCAGGCACCAACCAGTACCACGGCTCTGTCTACGGCAAGCACGGCACCAACTGGATCAATGCCGCTCCTTTCTTCTTCAAGCAAACCAACGATGTTCCGGCAGACAAGAAGAACCCCAACCTCCACCGCACCGTGCTGGGGGGCACCATCGGCGGCCCCATCCTCAAGGACAAACTCTTCGGCTTCCTTTCCTACCAGCATCTCTCCGTGGCCGACGAAGAGATTGGCGACGGCTTCCTCGACGTTCCCGCCGGCCTCAGCGGCTGCGCCGCCCGCAACGCCGATTGCCTGGCCAGCATCGATAACGCCAACTACTCCGGAGAAAACTGGGTGGCTGCTCCGTGGGAGGGCAACGCAGCCTTCAAAGCAAGCCAGATCAACCCCCTTGCCGTGCAGCTTTTCAATCTCCCCGCCGTCCCTGGCGAGCCGGGCAAGTACCTCATCCCCGACGACACCTCAACCAGCTCTCTGGGCCCCTCGCACCAGTACAACGCCTTCGTCCCGGGCACTGGGCGCTTCAAGGCCGATCTGGCTTCGGCCAACGTCGATTACAACGCCAGTTCCAAGGACACGCTGGCACTCAAGTACTTTTACCAGCACGATCCCACGGTGGCGCCCTACTCCTACTCGAGCGTTCCCGGATTCTCCGAGCACCTCGATTCCGGCGCGCAGGTCTTCTCGATCATCAACAGCTACATCATCAAGCCCAATCTCAGCACCACGCAGACCATCGGTTTCATTCGCGAAAAGAACTGGGCTACCAACGAGCAACCCTGGGACCCGGCCCACATGCCGTCCACCCCTTACGGCACTCCATCCCTCAACATGTTCGGCTCCAAGTACTTTCCCGGCATTTCCATCGTGAACGTTCTGGGAGGGGCCGCCTATGGTTCGGGAACGCCCAGCACCGGCACTCTGAGCATTGGACCGAACGCGGAAGGCCAGGCGCCCAACACGGGCATGTTCCAGAACCGCATCGCGCCTTCGGGCAATGCCATCTGGATCCTTGGCAAGCACACCTTGAGCTTCGGAGGAAACTACTCCTATACGCAGCTCAACACCATCGACAAGCGCACCAATGCGGGCACCATTGCGTCGGACGACTTCAGCGCATTCTCCCAGGGCTTTGTGACTCCGGGAAGCGGCGCCACGGGGTTTTACGTCACCTCGTTCCTTCAGGGCGACGCCAGCCGCTACTATCGCGCCAACCAGCTTGGCGTCTACCTTCAGGACAAGTTCCAGGCCACGCCTGCCCTCTCCCTCACCGCGGGCATCCGCTACGACTGGGACGGCGGCCTGACCGAAAAATACGGCCGCATCTTCAACTTCGATGCCAAGTCCTACAAGTACGATGTGGCCTCTGACACCATCGAGAGCTCCGGCCTGATCATCGCCGGCAACAACAAGAACGGCACGGCGGGCGTGAGCAACACCACGCTGACCGGACGGCAATGGGGCATCGGTCCGCGCATCGGCGTCGCCTACCAGCCAGGGATGTTCCACGACAAGCTCGTCATCCGCGGCGGAGGCGGCCTCTACTATGACCGCGGTGAGCTCTTCAGCTATTTCTCCCCCGGCTACGCCCTGGGCACCGTAACCGGCGGCCCCTTCGGCGTCAACCAGCAGCTTCCTTTCGTGAACACTTCCATTTGCCCCACCGGCACCCAGTCGCTCTACAACTACTACATTCCCACCTGCGGCGGAGGCAACGCCTTTGGCCCGCCACTCGCCGCTCCCAGTGACGCGACCGGCAACCTGGCCAACCCATACGGCACCACGCTCCAGTTCGCGGCCCCCAACAATCCCAAGGCCACCGACCTCATTGCACACCTACCCAATGCCTGCAGCATCTCCAACACCGGTCTCTCCGGCATATCCGGCATTTGCCCCAACACCCCCAACGGCGGTCAAATCGTCAACAACGGCGTGCCCATCTCGCTGGGCGTATATGACCGCGCCAACAAGCTGCCCTATACCATGAACTACACGCTCGATGTGCAGTGGCAGCCTCGCAACGACCTGGCCATCGAACTTGGTTATGTCGGAAACGTGGGCCGCCACCAGGTGATTCCAGTTCCCATGAACCAGGCCAACATCGCCTCGCCATCCAATCCCATCCTCAGCGGCGGCGCGTGGGCGCAGAAATACACGTACGGATACACCGTGGGATCCCCGGCCAAGCTGCCCGACGGGTCCGGGTACATGGCCAATGCCGAAGGCGGCAACGTGGACCTCCGCGTTCCCTACATCGGTTACGCCGCTGAGTCCATCAAGTATGTCGCCGCAGGCATCGATGCCTACAACGCCCTGCAGGCGCACATCGAAAAGCGCATGAGCAAGGGCATCCAGGTCGGCGCCTCCTACACCTATTCGCACGCTACCGACGAACAAAGCGGACTCGGCCTCTTCTACAACGGCAACAACGGACTGGACCTGCGCAGCGCCTACGGCCTGTCCGACTTCGACCGCACCCACGTCTTGACGTTCAACTACGTCTTCCAGATTCCCGATACCATGGCGAAGAACTCATTCGCCGGCAAGTTCGTCAATGGATGGTCCCTCAACGGCATCACCGTGCTGCAAAGCGGCCAACCGTACAGCATCATCGACTATTCCGGCGCCATCGGCTCCATTTACTTCTCCACCTTCGATGGCATCACCAACCCCATCGTGCCGCTCCAGAAGGGATGCAGCGCCAAGAGCGCTTTGAGCGGGCACTCCGGCGCATTCTTTCCCCTCAACGGCCAATCGGCCCTCAAAGACAGTTGCTTCACCCTTCCGCTGCTGGCCCCGGGAAGCCTGAACGGCGCGATTCCCACTTCCGATTATTTCGAGACAGGCTTTACCAACGGACAGCGCAACATCTTCCGCCAGTCATTCCAGAAGCGCGCCGATGCTTCGCTCGTAAAGGTCATCACCCTCCACGACCGCTTCAACCTCAAGTACACCTTCGATGTCTTCAACCTGAGCAATACACCCAGCTTTGACATCCCAGGCGACAACGTGGAGCAGAACGCCGACTACAACAACTTCCCCAGCTACAGCAAGGACCCGTACAGTCTGTACTCTCCGCCCTACGGCCTGGGCATCGTCACCCACACCATCGGCAGCGGCCGCCAGATCCAGATGTCGCTGAACATGAAGTTCTGATCGCAACACAAACAGACACAGAGGGCGGCTCCGATCGGGGCCGCCCTTCTTTCTTGCGGAATTGGAAAATGCTATTGAGTCAGCGTGACGGAGAGCTGTTCGATCGACGCCTGATGGAATGCGGCCTCCAACGCGTCGGAAGATGCGAACCTCTCGCCTTGCACCTGGCGGGCGGGAAACTGAAACTCGAGGCGCGGCTCGGCGAAGGGCCATGGATCGAGGCGAAAATGACGTGGCGCAATCGGATGGACGCGGACTTCGGATGTTGATCCGTCGTTGAGAGGGAGCGGGTGCAGAAGGTGCGCCGGCTTGTCGAAGGCGACGCAAGTGAGAAGCGAGAGGTTGTCGCAAGCCTGGAGAAGGCGGAAGTGCTCGAGGATTATCTGTTCTGATTTTTGATCGGTGTTGAGGTCAGGGTCCGCAGTGATCCGGTCAATGAGCTCCCGCTGGTAGCCGTGCTGGCGGTCAAGGAAGGCATCAAGAAGAGCGAGGCCTTGCGGCGCGATGGTGGAGCGGTCGGCATGCGCGGTGAGCAGGTTGTAGGTGTGCATGGAGATCAGCAGGCCGGCGTAGGCGTCGTTCTCGGCGATCATGCGCACGGCGCGGTCGCGGACGGCGAGGTACTCTTCGATATCGATCTCTTCGAAGGCGGAGTATTTGCCGACGAGCTCGGTCGAAAAGGCAGAAGGCTTGCCCTGGCGCGTGACGGCGGGATGTGCGTCGCGCGCCGCCCAGCCGTCGTCGTGGGTGGAGATGCCGTGGAGAACGCGGGCGCGCGGCTCCGGACGGCGGAACCGATCGTTTCCCCACGCGGCAGCGAACGCGCCGGCGAGGCGCGCATGATCTGGGTGGGTGATGAGCCACCAGCCGGTGGCGGTTTCCATGCGTAACACGGGTCTTCCCCTTATTTGGTCCGTTACTCAGTCATGGCCACGCGGCTCGACTCATGCCAGTTGTGGAGCGCCAGCCACTCAAGAAACAGGACGATAAAAAAGAATGTAAAGCCCAGCACTGTGGCCGCAAAGACGAGGGCAAAGAGGTAACTGGTCTCCATTTGGTTGTTTGCGTAAATGATTGCATAGCCCAGGCCGCCCTCGCCGACGCGCGTGGAGCCGGCAAAGAGCTCGCCGGTGAGGCCGCCGATCACGCTGATGCCCGCGGAGATGCGCACCCCGGTTAAGAGACTGGGCATGGCGTTGGGCAGGCGGAGCTTGAAAAGGATTTGCGCAGGCGAGGCCTTGTGCATCACGAAGAGGTGAATCAGGTTTTCGTCGACACTGATGAGGCCCTGCGTGGTGTTGGCGATGATGGGCGCGAGGCAGATGATGAACGTGACGATGGTGACGGCGAAGATGCCCGCGCCCACCCAGTTGATGATGAGCGGCGCGATGGCCACGATGGGCACGGTTTGCAGCAGGATGGTGTAGGGGAAGACGAGCTGGCGCAGCCAGCGCCACTGGGCGAAGATCATGGCGACCGCGATGCCGACGATGATGCTGGCGACGAGGCCGCCGAGAGCTTCGGTAGCCGTGATCGCGAGAGAGTTGAGCAGCGATGGATAGCGATCGCGTAATGCGGTAGCGACGGCCAGCGGCCCGGGAAGGATGTAGGCGGGTATGTGCGTGAAGGCCACGACCCGCGACCAGATTGCCAGCAGGCATGCGAAGACGACGACGCTGTTGACGATGAGCCATTGCTTCTTCATGACTGAAAGACTCCGCGCAGAAGGCGTGAGGTATGTGTCACCGCGTGTTCAAATTCGTCGGATTCGCGAGTTTCAGCGGTGCGCGGCCAGGAGAGGCTGATGGGAACGTCGTGCGCGATGCGGCCCGGATGCGCGGCGAGGATGACTACGCGCGATGAGAGGAATACGGCTTCGGTGACCGAGTGGGTGACGAAGAGGACGGTCCACTTCTGTTCGGCGTAGAGTCGGAGCAGTTCTTCATTGAGGCGGTCGCGCGTCATCTCGTCGAGCGCAGCGAAAGGTTCGTCCATGAGAAGAATGCGCGGTCGGCTGACCAGAGCGCGAGCGATGGAGACGCGCATCTTCATGCCGCCGGAGAGCTCGCGCGGATAACGGCGGGCGACGTGGCCGAGCTTGACGAGGTCTAGCATCTGCGCGACGCGCTCGCGGCGCAATTCGCGTGCTGCATGCTCGAGTTCGAGGCCGAGGCCGACGTTCTGCTCAACGGTGCGCCACGGCATCAGCGTCGCATCCTGAAAGATGAAGCTCATCATCTCGCGCGCGTTGTCGGGAGTCATTCCGTTGACTTCGATCGAACCCTCGCTGACGAAGCTGAGGCCGGAGACAAGCCGGAGCAGAGTGGATTTGCCGCAGCCGGAAGGACCGAGGAGGGTGACGAACTCGCCGCGCTGGATGGTGAGGAAGATGTTTTGGAGCGCGACGGCGGCGCTCCGATAACGCTTACCGACATTGCGCATCGCGATCTCAGGGACAGGGGTGGATGCGTTCTCTACCATGCCGGCTCTCCGGCGATGGGCAGGTAGAGCGCGGAGGGATAGGAGGGCGAATGCGCCACCTGCTGCGTGGAGCGTGCCCAGTTCCAATTGTCGGCGAGTTGCGGCGGGACGGCCGTCGACGGGTTGCGGTCGTAGAGCGGGAAAGCGGAGCTGGCGATGTCGAGACGCAAGCGCTCGCCGGGGGCGAGAACAAACGCGGCCAGCTCGAGTGTGAAGCGCCACTCGTGGATTTGATCGGGAGTGTAGGATGAATCGCGGAACAGCCACGAGCTGCGCGCGATGCCGATCGAAAGGAATTCGGCGCGGCCGGAGGCGGTGACGCGGACGAGCCTGGCGGTGAAGTCGGCATGCGCAGCGGAGGTGGCGGCGAACAGGCCGATGCGCGGCTGGCCGAAGACTTCGATTGGAATTGGTGCGGGCTCGGAGGTGTAGACGAGAACGTTGTTGCCGAGTTCGAGGACGGATTGATCCGACGGGCCGCTGAGCGCCTGCGGACCGCCAGGCGCGGGCACCGGCACTTCGGGATCGTAGACGAAGACATCGCGCGGCTCGTCGGAAGCGGGCGGGGATGTTGAGAGACGGCCGTCCCCTTTGCGTGAGTTGGCGTTACCGCGGCTCGTGAGGTACAGAGGAAATGCAGCGTCGGCGGGCCAGTCGGTGGCGGAACGCCATTCGTTAGGGCCGAGCGAGAAGTAACGAATACGCGAGTCGTTGAACGAGCCGGAATCTTTGAGCCAGTGATCGAACCAACGGAGAAGGATCGAGTCAGTGTCGAGATTCGCAACGCTGCCGAAGTTCCCTTCCCCGGCGCGGTCGCCCCAGGGGATGTGAGCCCACGGGCCGGCGATCAGGTATTGATTCTCGCGGGCGAACTCGCTGGCGGCGCCATGGCGCAGGGCGCGATAGCCGGCGATCGAGCCTTCGAGGTAGGTGTCGAACCAGCCGGCGATGTGTAGAGCGGGGACGTTGATCCTGTCGATGCGAGTGCCGATGTCGAGAGCGGACCAGTAATCGCCGGGCTCGCGATGCGCGAACCAGTCGCGAACGTAGCTGGGCAGTTCGGGGTCGGAGATGGCGGGGTGGCTCGCGTACGGCGCGAGTGCGGCCTGTGCGCGGATGTTGGCCCATGCGGCCTCGAGGCGATCGCTGGCGGCACGCAGGCCTTTGCGCCGCGCGTCTTCGCGCAGCATCTGGATTCCCCAGCCGAGAGCGGAACTGAGGCGCAAGGCTCCCTGGTGATAGAACCATCCGTGGTATAAGTCGGCGGCGGTCATGTGCGGCGCGATGCAGGCGAGTCCCTCGGGCTGCTCGGCGGCGGCGAGCAGTTGCGTCGCACCTTGATACGAGAAGCCGTACATCCCAATGCGGCCGTTGCAGGCCGGGTGAGTGCGTAGCCACGCAATGGTCTCGGCGCCGTCGCGGCCTTCGCTGCGGAATGGATAGAAGTCCCCCGTTGAGCCGCCGCGGCCGCGGACGTCCTGAATGGCGACGTGATAGCCATGACGCGCGAACCAGACAGGGTGCGCGTAGACGACAGTGGATGCGATGTCACGGCCATACGGTTGGCGCATGAGCAGCGAGGGCCAGGGGCAGTCGCCGGCGGGATAGTAGTGATCGGAGACCAGAGTCGTGCCGTCCGCGAGTTTGCATTGAACTCCGCGTTCGAGACGAACTCCGCTGCCGCAATCGACGAGCGCCATTCTCACGCTCCGTGCCGCGGAGAAAAGTTGTACATCGCGACGAGAGTCTCGGCGATACGCGCGGCCGCGTCGGCGACCCAGCGCTCGCCGTTTTCCGCGGTGGCGGGCGAGGGGTCGCCCATCACGCCGCTGGGTGCGATGTCGCGCGTGAGCCAGGCGAAGTTGGCCGCAGAGCCTTCGGGCTTGAGCAACTCCGGCTTGTCGACGCGTGCGATGTAATTGGATGTGTACTGGTCTGTGTGCACGAGCTCCGGGGTTGCGTAGAGCAGATAGGCGGTCTCAACTTCGCCGGCATGGAAGCCGTAGGTGCGCTCCTGAAGGCTGACGCCCTCGAACGATACACCGGCAGAGCCGAAGAGCGAGAAGGTGCGCAGGCCGAACTCGGCGCGCAGATCGCGGGCGAGGACATCGACGAGAGACGTGTTGCCGCCGTGCGAGTTGTAGAGAACGACCTTTTTGAATCCGCCGGCGGCGATGCTGGCACCGATGTCGCGGACGACGGCGAGAAAGGTTTGCGCGCTCACCGAGAGCGTGCCGGGATAGCCGATGTGCTCGTTGCTCTTGCCATAGCAGACAGGCGGAAGCGCGTAGACAGGCAAGTCGGCGGGAACGAGTTCGAGAGCCTTGCCGAGGACGAGATTATTGATCAGCGTGTCGGTGGCGAGCGGCAAATGGTGGCCATGCTGTTCAATGGCGGCGGTGGGCAGGACAAGCAAGGTGGACTCACGAGGGAGCGCGTCGACCTGCTTCCATGTGAGGTAAGCGAATTGTCGAGCATCGGGGATCCAGGTCTTCATCGCACCGCAGCCTCCTTGCGGAAGCTGATCATCTTGCCGGGATTGAGCAGGCCGCGCGGATCGTATCTTTGCTTAGCGAGGAGCTGGATGTTGTCGGCGCGGAAGCGGCCACCGTCTTCGAGATAGTTCACGTGCGGGTTGGCGACGAAGACGCCGATGGAGCGGCAGTAGGCAATCATGTCGTTCAGTCGCTCTTCCGTAGTGAACCGAACGACGGGAATGGCTCCGGGGACGATGACGCCGTCGCCGTTCTTCATGAATTCGATATGGAAGAGGATCTCGTTGCCATAGCGATCGCGCAGCCGGCGGAACTGTTCTTCGCACTCGGTGGGCGAGAAACCGCATTGCAGGTAGGTGTATGCAGGATCGGCCTTCATGGCCCAGAGCGTGGTGTGGTTCCAGGTGTAGTCGCTCAGCAACGGCTGGGTTCGGGGACCGTCGAAGCGGCCGGAGAACGTTACCTCGCCGCCGGCGGTCTTCGCCGCAGCATTGAGAGCTTCGACCTGCGAGTTCTCAATCATGATCAAAGCGAGCGCCTTGCCTTCGCGGACAACCTGCTTGACTGGTGTGAAGAACGATGGGATGGGCCACTCGAAGACGGTTGCCAGCCGCTTGGTCCAGGCGGGATCGACTGCGATGGACTGCGTGAAGCGGAAGGCTTCAAGGTAGGTGTCGAAGACGGCGGTCCACTGCGTCCACTCGACGGCCGGCGCGAGGGCGAACCAGATCCGCGTGAGCACGCCGTTGGTGCCCCATGCGTGCAGAATCTCATGGACTGAGGCGCCTTCGTGCCTGACGATGCGGGGCGGGTCTTCCATGGTAACGACTTCGAAGCCGCGCACGGTGTCGAAGTCGCGCAGGCCGCCATGCGCCACGGAGCCGATGCCGCCGGAGCCCCCGGCGAGGAAGCCGCCGACCGAGGCTTTGACCAGCGTTGACGGGTACATGCGAAGTTCCCAGCCCTGCTTGCGCGCTTCGGTCTCAAGGACGGCGAGGCGCAGGCCGGGCTGACAGACAGCGACGCCATCGGGCACGATCTCTTCGAGCTTGTCCATCAGAGCGAGGTCTAGAACGATGCCGCCCTCGAGCGGAACGCACTGTCCGTAGTTGCCGGTGCCGGCGCCACGAACGGTGACGGGGATCTCATGCTGACCCGCGAAACGGAGAATGGCGAGGATTTCGCCGACGTCTTTCGGCTGTACAGCGACGTCAGCGGTTTTGTCTTTCAGGATCGGGCGCAGGACGGGCGAATACCAGTAGAAGTCGTGCGAGAGGCGGTCGAGCACGGCGGGCGCGGTGAGTACGCGCGCGGGGTCGGCAACAACTTCAGACAATCCTGCCGCAATTCCGTCGAGCATGCAAATGGCCTCATTGGGGATAATGACAAACCGCGCAGAAACGGCCTGCGACTATGGGTTTTTGCGGGTGTGCCAGGTGCGAAATGCCCGCAGCATGTTGGGGTGGGTAAAGAGAGCATAACATTGGTCGCGCAGCACGGGGCCGTCGACGATGCACTTCATGTCGCTGCGCGCCGCGACCTCGGCCGCTGGAATGCGAATCTGGTTGCAGTGTCGGTTGGCGTCTGCAATGGTGGCGCCATAGACGACGCGATCGAGGCCGGCCCACAAGGCCGTGCTCATGCACATGGGGCAGGGTTCGCAGGTGGAGTAGAGCGTGTAGCCGGCGAGCGAGACGTTCTTGCGGCGCCTGGTGGCGAGGCGGATGGCGCGAACCTCGGCGTGAGAGCTGGGGTCGAAGTCGCGCGCGACGTTGTTGAGCGCACGAAGGAGAAGGAGACCGGTTTTGCCATGGATGATGGCGGCGCCGAAGGGGCGAGGATTCGCGGTGCGCATGGAGCGGGCAGTGAATTCGGCCAATGCGGCCATGCGCTCGCGGTCCAGCGCGGAATTGTGTGTCGTGTCGCGCTGCGAGGCCGCATGCGCCAAGCCGTCTGGAGCAATCCCCATACTCGAAATTAGCATGTTGGAGCGCGCCCGTGAACGCGAAAATCATGGATTGGAGCGGGTCTCGACGGTAAGCGGCCTACAATCGAGGCATGGGGACAATCCCTTCCTCAGTGCGAGGATTGCGTACCGTTCTTGCCGAAGGCGGCAGCCCGGCCGAATTTGCCGCGCGAGTGGTCAGCCAATCGAATGCGAACGCGGGAGGCAACACCTACTTGTGGCAGGATCGCGAGTGGACCATGGCTGAGGCTATGCGCGCTGAGGCATTCGCGCGCGGCAACGGGGGCGAGTTCGCCGACGGGCGAGATGCGCTGTGGGGATTGCCGGTCTCGGTGAAAGATTGCTTCGACCTGGCTGGCGCGCCGACGACGTGCGGCGTGAAATTCTATCGAGACCTGAATGGGTCGGCCCAAAGAGACTCATGGCTTGTGGAGCGGTTGCGTGCGGCCGGCGCGGTCATCACAGGAAAGACGCACTTGCATCCGCTGGCGTATGGCATCACCGGCGAGAATCCGGAGTTTGGCGATTGCCGGCAGCCGGGACGGCCGGATGCGCTGACAGGAGGATCGTCGTCAGGCGCTGCGGCTAGCGTTTTGGAAGGATCGGCGGTTGCGGCGATCGGGACCGACACGGGCGGGTCGGTGCGCGCGCCGGCGGCGCTGTGCGGGCTGGCGGGATATCGGGCATCGCATGGGCGCGGTGACTGGCGCGGCGCGGGGCACCTGGCGCAGTCGTTCGACACGATGGGATGGCTGTTTCGCGATCTTGAAGATGCGCCGCTGCTAGCCAGGCTATTTGCGCCCGCCGGAGCCAAGGCCAGGAAACCGCCGACGCGATTCGCGGTGGTCGATGAAGGCTTCTTGCAGGATTGCGAGCCGGAGATTGTGGCGGCGACTCGGACGATTTCCCGGGAACTGGAAGCGCTGGGGCTGGAGCGGGCGACGTTCGATGCCGGCTGGTGGGCGGAGTCGTTTGAGATCTTCGCGCCGATTCAGGCATGGGAAGCGGCGCGGATTCACGTGGGGCACTATGAGGAGTTTCAGCCGGCGATCCGAGATCGGCTGGAGTGGGGAGCGCGGTTCACGGACGATGAAATTGCGGTGTTGCGAAAGCGGCACGACGAGTTCCGAACACGCGTGGACGAAATGCTGGCCGAGCAAGAAATCCTAATGCTGCCCGCAACGCCGGTAGCCCAATTGACTTATGGAGCGGATCATCGCAACGCACGCAGCCGCATTCTGCGCTACACCACGCCATTCAGTCTTGCCGGAGTCCCGGTCGTGACCGCGCCGACCAGGCCGGGAGGCATGCAACTGGCGGCGGCGAGAGGGAACGACGAGGCACTGGTTGGGCTGGCGGCGAGGCTTGGGGCGCAGAGACAGACCCTTTCCGCGGGGTGATCTCGTCCGAGCGCGACCGAGATCTGTGGTTTCTTAGGTTCCGAAAACCCGGACCTGAGACACCCGATGCGCTGTCGAAGGGCCTTGAGCGGCTCGTGATAGTTTTCAATTCAAGGATGTCCCTATCGGCGAGGTCGAGTTTGAGATTAGTCAGGCTGTGCATTGTCGCACTCATGTTTCCTATCATTGCGGTGGTGTTGTCTGGATGTCGAACTGAGCAGACAGCAACGCAGAATGGTTTGATCCCGGTGCGGCTGCAGGTGGACTGGTATCCGCAGCCGGAGCAAGGCGGGTTTTTCGCCGCGCAGTTGCTCGGCTACTACAAGGCGGAGGGGCTCGACGTGACAATCATGCCGCTGCCGCAATACGGCAGCGTGGCGCAGCAGGTAGCAAGCGGCAAAGCTGACTTCGGTCTGGGGTCAAGCGACCAGGTCCTGGAGTGGAATTCGAACGGGCTGCCGCTGGTGGCCGTGGCCGCGACGATGCAGCACGATCCGCAGGCGATCATGTTGCACCGGGATTCGCCTGTGCGCGATTTCAAGGATCTGGAAGGGCACACGATTGCCGCGCAGACCGGGGCGACATGGCTGAAGTACGTGACCGCGCGGTATAACCTGCATAACGTGAAACAGATTCCTTCGACGCTGTCGATCGCGAACTTCCTGGCGGATCCTGGATACGTGCAGCAGATCTTCATTACCAGCGAGCCGTTCTTCGCCCGGCAGGCTGGAGCGGACGTGCGAACGTTGCTCATCAGTTCGTCGGGCTACGATCCGTATCGCGTGCAGTTCACGACGAGGGATTATGCGGCGCAGCACCCGGACGTGGTGGCGAAGTTCGTGCGCGCCAGTATTCGAGGATGGAGCGAGTATTTGCGCGACCCGGGGCCGACGAACGCACATTTGCTGCAGTTAAATCCGGCGCTGAATCGGGCCCAGGAAGCGTACACTGCGCAGGCGCTGCGCGATGGCGGATTTGTCACGGGCGGCGACGCGGCCGGAGCGCAGACGGGTCGCATGACGGCCGACCGGTGGAACACGAGCTATCAGCAGCTCAAGTCGCTGGGCATTCTGCACGGACCGGTGGACGTGAACGCGGCTTACTCGCTCAAGTATGTTCCGTAGTTGCGAGTTATTCGGCGCTATCCCTCAAATCTGCGAGCAGTCGAGCGGACTCAGGGTCAGGTTCGTGATGTTACTCACGATGGCCTCGTAGTTATAACGCGGGCTGCCCGACAGCTTTTTCCAGGCCGGGTCATTGCGGAAGGCGTTCCAGCCGGCGTCCAGTTCCTGCGAGCCGGCAAAGCATAGCATGTAAGTCAGGCTGGGCATGCGCGAGCCGATCAGCGTGTCGCCGAAGAACATGGGCCGGCAGCCCGCGTTCTTGAATATCTCGAATTCGCCGGAGTTGAACATTTCGACCTTGCGGACGTGGGCGGCGAAGCTGGGGCTCTCATAGGTGCGCAACTGAAAGATGCGCTTGCCCTTGAGATCCTGCGCGGCCGGCGTGACGAGTTTTGGCCAGCCTTCGAAGGCGACGAGGAGCGTGCTCTCAACGCGCTGGAAGGGGGGTGCGGTTGCGGGCGCGGACCAGAAAGGCTCGGCGGCTTTCATGAACTCCGTGTCGCCGGCGAGATGAAGGTCGAGCAGGGCGAGGCGATCGGCGGACGACCCGGGGACAAGCACGTAGTAGGCCGGAGTTTCGGGGCCAAACTCGAGGCGCAGGACGCCAACGGGGCCGAGGCCGAGGCGCGTCAACGCGGGAATGAGGGCGTCGGCGAAGTACTTTTCGGTGAGGGCCGGCTGGGGACCCATCTGCAGGTTGTAGCGGCGGACTAGGTAGTATTCGCGCGCACCGGCTGTGGCCTGAGCGGATCCGCGCTGGGTGAGTGCGAGAGCAGACGAAGCAAGGGAAGCCGAGAGAAATTGGCGGCGCTGCATGGGATCCTCCAGGGCGAAGTGCAATTGTAAGGCAGGCGCAGGCGGGTGGTCTGATGCCTACTCTTCCCCGATGTCTTCGTTCCACACGTCGGGATGGTCGGCGATGTAGTCCGCCAGAAGGCGGCGGCAATCTTCGTTGTCGAGGTCGATGACTTCGACTCCGTTTTCGCGGAGCCAGTCGAGACCGCCGGCAAAGTTGCGGCTTTCGCCGACGACAAGCGTGCCGATGCGAAACTGGCGGACGAGGCCGCTGCAGTACCAGCAGGGCGCGAGCGTGGTGACCATGATCTTGTCGCGATACGAGCGTTGGCGGCCGGCGCGGCGGAAGGCGTCGGTTTCGCCGTGAATGCTCGGGTCGCCCTGCTGGACGCGGCGGTTGTGGCCGCTGCTCAAGAGTTTGCCATCGCGGGTGAATAGCGCTGCTCCGATCGGAATGCCGCCTTCAGTGCGGCCGAAGCGCGCCTCTTCGAGAGCAACGGAAAGCATCCGTTCGTAGTCTTCGAGATCGGGCACAAATTTCCTCTTATGTTGAGGATAAGACATAAAGGCGACCGGAAAGTGATGCGCGCAGGCTAGGATTGCGAGGGAATTTCCGGAATTGGGGCCAGGTTCGCTTCGTGACAAGCGTCTAGTTGTCAATTGGTAAACATCTTCCCGAATGGTGGTTTGAGCCGAGGCTGAGGCGGGCGGCGCCTTGACTTCGAGTGCGCTTAAAGATGTAGCTTGGAATTGTGAGAGATGCGGGATACACCATTCGAAGCATGTCAGAGCGATGCGGCATGACCGCGCACACGCTGCGCTACTACGAGCGCGTGGGGCTGATTCAACCCGTGGGCCGCGCGCGGAACGGCCACCGGCGTTACTCCGAGGCCGACGAGGCGTGGCTGCATTTCCTGCACTGCATGCGGGCGACGAACATGCCGATTCGCGCCATGCAACGTTACGCGGAGCTGCGCGAGCTGGGCGACGCCACGTCGGAAGAGCGGCGCAAGATCCTCGAAGACCATCAGGCGGAGATTGCGGCGCAGATCGTGGAACTGCAGAAGGCGCATGCGCTGCTGACACACAAGATCGCCAACTACAAGAAGATTGAGAGACGGATTCGCATACACGGGCCGGAGCTCGAGGAGCCGGAGGTGGAGTGCGACACGGAAGTAGCGACTAGCTTCTAGCTGCCTTCAGCTATCGGCTATTCCATTTTGCGTTGCGCCAGAAGCGGCGCTCCACGCTGTTCCCAAACGAGCTGCCGACTGAGAGCTGAAGGCTGAGAGCTCAAGAAGGATTCTGAGATGAAGATGCGCAGGCTGGGCGCCGGCGGGCCTGAGGTTTCGGCAATCGGGCTCGGGTGCATGGGGATGAGCGAGTTCTACGGCGCGGGCGACGAGTCGGAGTCGCGTGCGACGATCGATCGCGCGCTGGAGCTTGGCATCAACCTGCTCGATACGGCCGACATCTATGGCCCGTACACGAATGAAGAGCTGGTCGGACGAGCGATCAAGGGCCGGCGGAACCAGGTTTTCATCGCAACCAAGTTTGGGATTGTGCGCGACCCGGCGAGTCCGCAAAGCCGCGGCGTGAACGGGACGCCGGAATATGTGCAGAAGTCCGTCGAGGGAAGCCTGCGGCGGCTGGGCGTCGACACCATTGACCTCTACTACCAGCACCGCGTGGACAAGAGCACGCCGATCGAAGAGACGGTGGGTGCGATGGCGCGGCTGGTCGAAGCGGGAAAGGTCCGCTATCTCGGACTGTCGGAGGCCTCGCCGGCGACGCTCGAGAGAGCCACGAAGGTGCATCCGATTGCGGCGCTGCAGACGGAGTACTCGCTATGGTCGCGCGATCCGGAGCCGGAGATTCTTCCGACGTGCCGGCGGCTCGGCGTGGCGTTTGTGGCGTACAGCCCGCTGGGACGGGGATTCCTGACCGGCGCGATCAAGTCGCCGGATGACTTTGAGGCGGACGATTTCCGGCGGAGGAGTCCGCGATTCCAGGGCGAGAACTTCAAGCGAAACCTGGAACTGGTGGAGAACGTCGGAAGATATGCGAAGGATTCCGGAATTACGCCGAGCCAGCTCGCACTGGCGTGGCTGCTTGCACAGGGAGAGGACGTTATTCCGATTCCCGGCACGAAGCGCCGGGAGTACATTGAGGAGAACGCGGCCGCGGTGGATGTCGGACTGCCGGACGGCCTGATTGAAGAACTGAACCAGGCATTTCCGCCGGATGCGGCAGCCGGGGAACGCTACGCTGCGGGTGGAATGGCGACAGTGAACGGCTGAGTACCGCTTCCGCATGGATCGAGCAGGATTTTCCCGAATCGATCCATGTTGAAATGGAAGAGTGAATTGACGGGCCCTTCCCCTGACAAATGCCGGACCCGTTCGACGGTCGGAATCGAGTAGGATGACGGCAACGAGCGGAGAAAGGATCTGGGTGGCCTCCGCCTTCGTTTGCAGGTCGCGATTCCCTTGAGTGCGCGACTGAATTCAAATCAATCGGCGGGTCTTACCGGACCTGCAATCGCTTCCCGAGGAGGTCTCCTGTGGCCGATTCCCCAAGTTTTCGTTTCAGACGCCTGCGCTCGAAATCGCCCGAACAAACAAAGGATGAGCTCGCTCCGGACCAGCACACGCTTGACTTGGAGCCGCTGACGCCTGGGAAGCCCGAACAGGATGGGAACGGGCGCGGCTTCAGCAGGCGGTCGTTCCTCTCCGGCCTGGGCGCAGCTGGACTGGTCGCGACTGCGGCGCCGCTGGCCGCGGCTGCGCCGGCGGTGGCTCCGGCGGCGGACGGCCCGGCCGAAGGGGCGTCGGGCACGACGCTGGTGCTGCGCGTAAACGGTAAGGACTACACGCTGCGCGGGCTCGACCCGCGGGCCACGCTGCTGGACACGCTGCGCGAGCGCATTCACCTGACGGGCACAAAAAAAGGCTGCGATCACGGCCAATGCGGCGCGTGCACGGTGCACGTGAACGGACGGCGCGTGAACAGTTGCCTCTCGTTTGCCGCAATGCACGAGGGCGACGAAATCACCACAATCGAGGGCCTGGGACAGCCGGGGAATTTGCACGCGATGCAGGCAGCGTTCGTGGAGCACGACGGCTACCAGTGCGGCTATTGCACGAGCGGGCAGATCATGAGTGCGGTGGCGCTGCTCAAAGAGCCAATCGGGCCGACGGATGAGGATGTCAAGCATGCCATGGCGGGAAACATTTGCCGCTGCGGCGCCTACGCCAACATTGTGGCCGCGGTGAAACAGGTGCGGTCGCAAGCCTGAGACAGGAGCCCCGGAACAGGAGGAGGTTCGATGCAGACCTTTCAATATTCGAAAGCCGATTCTGTCGAGAAGGCGCTGGCGAGCGCGAGTGCGGGCAAGTTTATTGCGGGCGGCACCACGCTGGTGGACTTGATGAAGCTCGACGTGGAACAGCCGAAGGCGCTGGTCGACATCAATCCGCTGCCTCTCACAAAGATCGAGGCGCTGCCGAACGGCGGACTGCGAATTGGCGCGCTGGTGCGCAACTCGGATCTCGCGTGGAACGACGATGTGAAGAGATCGTATGCCGTGCTGTCGCAGGCTATTCTGTCCGGCGCTTCACCGCAGTTGCGCAACATGGCGACGACGGGCGGCAACCTGCTTCAGCGGACACGATGCGCGTACTTCCGCGAGCCGGGCGCGGGCACGCCGGGCGGCTACAGCTGCAACAAGCGCACCCCGGGCACGGGCTGCGCGGCAATGGACGGGCACAACCGGACGCACGCCGTCCTGGGCGTGAGCGAGCACTGCATAGCGACGCACCCCTCGGACATGTGCGTGGCAATGGCGGCGCTGGAAGCGGTGATCCATGTGGAAGGGCCGAAGGGGAAGCGCACCGTTCAGTTCGCCGACTTTCATAGGCTTCCGGGCGACACGCCGCATATCGAGAACGCGCTGGAGCCGGGCGAGCTTGTGACTCACGTCGACTTACCCAAGCTGCCCGAGGGTGCGAAAAGCGTCTATCTGAAGCTGCGCGACCGCGCAAGCTATGAGTTTGCGCTGGCCTCAGCCGCGGTAGTGGCAAAGGTGGAAGGTGGTCATGTTCGCTTCGTGCGGGTGGCCATGGGCGGCGTGGGAACAAAGCCGTGGCGCGCGCATGAAGCAGAGGCCGCGCTGACGGGCAAGGCGGTGGATGCGGCGAACTTCCGGCATGCGGCGGAGGCGGCGCTGGCCGGCGCGAAGCCGCGGACGGAGAACGCGTTCAAGGTAGAACTGGCGAAGCGCTGCCTGGTGCGCACGCTGAAGTTGGCGACGGCGTGAGTACAGCTGTTCGCTATCAGCTTTCAGCTCACCGCGGGATTGCGGGCGCATGTTCCAACGGGGCCTTGGATGAAGGTTTGAAACTGAGAGCAGACAGCTGATAGCAGCCCGATCAACGCAAACAGTCTCACAGAGGAGAGTTCTTATGGCGGCGGCAACACTCCCCGGCACGCAGACACTGATCGGCGTGGCTGTGCCGCGCATCGACGGCCCCTTGAAGACCACGGGCTCCGCGCAGTACGCAGTCGACTACAACTTTCCGCGGCTTGTGCATGCAGTCGCGGTGCAGAGCACGATCGGCAATGGCGGAATCCGCGCGCTCGATGCGACGGCCGCAGAGCGCATGCCCGGCGTGCTGCTGGTTTTGCATCACGCCAACATGGAGAAGGTGTTTCGTCTGTTCCGCGGCCAGGACGAGGGGAACATGAGCGAGTCGCGCCCACCATTTGAAGACAACAACATCTACTACTGGGGACAGTACGTTGCGGTTGTCGTGGCGGAGACGCTGGAGCAGGCGACAGCAGCGGCGGATGCGGTTCGCATCGACTACGACGTGCAGGCGCCGGATGTGAAAACCAATCTCGACGACTTCAACGGCAAGATGCGGACGACGTCGAAGCGCGGCGATCCGGACAAGGCGCTTGGCGAGGCGGCGGTGACACTCGACCAGACGTATTCGACGCCCGCCGAGACGCACAACCCGATGGAGATGCACGGCACGGTTGCGGTGTGGGACGGCGACAGCGTGACACTCTACGAGAGTTCGCAGGGCGTGGTGAATCACCGCACGGTGATGGCCGAAGTGCTGGGAATTCCGCGCGAAAACGTGCGCGTGATCTCGAAGTTCATCGGCTCGGGGTTTGGGGGCAAGCTGTTCCCCTGGCCGCATTCGACGCTGGCCGCGGTGGCTGCGCGGAAGCTGGAACGTCCGGTGAAGATCAGCGCCGACCGGCGGATGATGTTTTCCAACGTCGGGCACCGGCCGATCACGCAGCAGAGGATCCGGCTTGGCGCGACCGCGGACGGCAAGCTGACCGCGATCCGGCACGATTTTCTGAACCACACATCGATCAGCGACGACATTGTCGAGCGGTGCGGCGAACAGACGCCGTTCCTGTATAGCTGCCCTAATCTAGCCGTCTCCAATGGACTGGTGAAACGGAATGTGGGCACGCCGACGCCGATGCGCGGGCCTGGCGCGGTGCCGGGATTGTTTGCGATCGAATCTGCGATGGACGAGCTGGCGATCAAGCTGAAGATGGATCCGTTGGAACTGCGGCTGAAGAACGATTCGGACCGCGATGAAGGCGCGAATCTTCCCTTCTCCTCGCGGCATTTGAAGGAGTGCTTCACGACCGGCGCGGAGAAGATCGAGTGGAGGCGTCGCACGCCGCAGCCGGGTTCGATGCGGCGGAACGGCAAGATCATCGGCCTGGGGATGGGCGCAGCTTCGTGGGGCGCGGCAAGAATTCCGTGCGAAGCATCGGTTGAGCTTTGCCCGAATGGACGCGTCTGCGTGCGCTGCGCGACGCAGGATATCGGCACCGGCACGTATACGGTCTTCGCGCAGGTGATGCATGACCGGACGGGAGTGCCGCTGGACAAGATCGATGTTTTCCTCGGCGACAGTTCCCTGCCCGCGGGACCGACATCCGGCGGATCGATGGCGACCAGCGCGGTGCTGCCCGCGGCGACAAGCGCGATCAACACAGCCGTGACGCGGCTTCTGAACATTGCCACGCTGACGCCGAAGTCGCCGTTCTTCGGCGCGAAGGTCGAGGACCTGGCGCTGATTGAAGGGCGGATTCACATGAAAGCGCGATCGCCGGTGCAGGGTGCAGCACTGCGCAGCGACGATGTGCCGCAAATTCATCCGCCGGTAAATGGATTGCCCTTCGAGGAAGTGATCGACCTGGCCGGCATGAGCGGAATCAACGCGAGCGGGCGCACATTTCCCTCGTTCGAGGACCCCAAGGCAAGGGCGTTCTCGCTGCACTCCTATGGCGCGCACTTTGCGGAGGTCGAGTGGGAGCCGGAGATTGCGCGGCTGCGCGTGAGCCGAATCGTCTCCGTGTTCGACTGCGGAAAGATCATCAATCCGAAGGCGGCCATGAACCAGATCCAGGGTGCGGCGGTGATGGGCCTGGGCATGACGCTGCTGGAAGAGACGCACTATGAGCCGCGCACCGGGCAGCCGATCAACGGAAACTTCGCGGATTATCTGGTGGCGACGTGCGCCGACCTTCCGGAACTGGATGTGACGTTCCTCGACTATCCTGACCTGATTGTGAACGAGTACGGCGCGCGCGGAATTGGCGAGATTGGGATGGCAGGTGTGGCACCGGCGATTACGTCCGCAGTGTATCACGCGACCGGCGTGCGCGTGCGCGATTTGCCGGTGAGGATCGAGGATCTGCTGCATTCGACGATAGTGTGAAGTGCCGAGGCAGGTCGTTGAGGATTCCCAGGCCCCAACTGAGGGACCTGGGGCACCCAGCATCTGACGCGGAGAAAGAGCAAGGAGAAAGGCATGAGCACGACAACCGCTTCGATCATCGGCACGCCGACTCCGCGAATTGACGGGCCGCTGAAGACATCGGGCGCGGCGCAGTATGCCGCCGACTATCACTTTGAGCACATGGCGTATGCCGTTCCTGTGAGCGCGACGATTGCGAGCGGTAAGATCCGGTCGCTTGACACAAGTGCGGCGGAGCAGTTGCCCGGCGTGCTGCTGGTGCTGCACCACGGCAACATCGGCCAGCTTTATCGCACGGTTCCCGGCGACGACAGCGCAACGAACAGCGAAGTGCGCTCGGCATTCGAAGACGAGGTGATTCGCCACTGGGGTCAGCATGTTGCCGTGGTAGTCGCCGACACATTCGAAGCGGCGACGGCCGGAGCGGCTGCGGTGCGCGTAGACTACGAGCCGGAGACACCGAATCTGCGGATTGCGCTCGATGACTACCAGGGCCCACGCAAGTCGATTTCGAAGCGCGGCGATCCGGATGCGGCGTTTGCATCGGCGCCGGTGAAGATCGACCAGACCTACACTACGCCATTCGAGACACATAATCCTATCGAGGCGCATGCATCGGTTGCAGTGTGGTCGGGCGACACGGTGACGCTCTACGAAACATCGCAAGGCGTGGTGAATCATCGCGTGGTGATGGCGCAGGTGCTGGGCCTTCCGGTGGAGAACGTGCGCGTGGTCACGCGGTTTCTCGGATCGGGGTTCGGCGGAAAGCTCTTTCCCTGGCCGCATACGGCGATGACCGCGGTGGCTGCGAAGAAACTGGGACGGCCGGTGAAGCTGAGCCTTTCGCGGCGGCTGATGTTCTCGTCGGTCGGCTACAGGCCGCGCACGGAGCAGCGGATCAAGCTGGGAGCGACGAAGGAAGGCAAGCTGCTGGCACTGCGGCACGACTACCTGAGCAACACATCGATGCTCGACGACTTCGACGAGGGCTGCGGCGAGGCGACGCCCTACCTTTACAGCGTGGCGAACCTCGAGGTGACTGGAGCGCAGCCGCGGCGCAACTTTGGCGCGCCGATGTGGATGCGGGGGCCGGGTGCGGTGCCCGGGCTCTACGCGCTCGAGGCGGGCATGAATGAGCTGGCCGAAGAGCTGAAGGTCGATCCGCTGCAACTGCGGCTGATGAACGATGCCGACAAGGACGAGAGCAACAATCAGCCGTTCTCGTCGCGGCACTCGCGCGAGTGCTATGAAACGGGAGCGAAGAAGTTCGGCTGGGAGAAACGGACAGCGGGCATCGGATCGATGCGGCGCGATGGCAAGGTTCTCGGCTGGGGAATGGCCGGAGCGAGCTGGGTTGCGGTGCGGTTGCCTTGCACGGCGACGGTGGAGTTTTGCGCCAACGGCCGCTTGTGTGTGCGCTGCGGAACGCAGGACATCGGGACGGGCACCTACACGATTTTTGCGCAGGTGCTGCATGAGAAGACAGGCGTGCCGCTGGACCGGATCGATGTGATTCTTGGCGACAGCGCGCTGCCCGATGGGCCGATGTCGGGCGGGTCGATGGTGACGGGTTCGGTGCTGAACGCGATTGCGTCTGGCGCGGACAACGCGATCAAGCGGCTGCAGCAGGTAGCGGCGAGCACGGCGGGGTCACCGGTTCACCAGGCATCACTCGAGAACATATCGTTCAGCGGCGGGCTAATCCATGCCAAGGGTCAGCCGGCGAGCGGGGGCGCCCACTTTGCCGATATTCTCGCGGCGGCGCGGCTGAACGGCATCAGCGCTGAGGGCAAAACAGTGCCCACGTGGGAGGATCCCAAAGCAAAAGGTGTCTCGCTGCATTCGTATGGCGCGCAGTTTGTCGAGGTGGAGTGGGAACCGGAAATTGCGCGGCTGCGCGTGAGCCGCGTGATCACGGTCATCGACGCGGGAAGGATCATCAATCCGCGCGCCGCGGCGAACCAGGTGGCGGGCGCCGTGGTGATGGGTGTGGGAATGGGGCTGCTGGAAGAGACCGTTCACGACCCGCGCACGGGGCAGCCGATCAACGGCAGCATGGCCGACTATCTGATGGCGACCTGCCCCGATGCACCCGATGTGGACGTGACGTTCCTCGACTATCCCGATCCGGCGATGGGCGAGTATGGCGCGCGCGGCGTGGGCGAGATTGGCCTGGCCGGCGTGGCGCCGGCGATCACGGCGGCGGTATATCACGCGACAGGCATAAGGGTCCGCGAGCTGCCGGTGCGCATCGAACACCTGCTGCAGTCGAAGATCGTAGAGGCGTAAGAGGCGGCGCATCGTGCCGAAGGCCTCGGAGGCCTGACCTGTTTAGCCCGAGTCAGGTGACGATTTGGATTTGCGGGCTCCCACCCTTTCGCCAACTTCGGGCGAAAGGATGGGGCACCCGGCACCCGAGACTTAATCCGGGCCTGGAATCCCTGCCGGCTTTCGCACCCTCGCTGCGCGAAGGCAGGTGTTCCCTGCTTCCGAGTGGAAGTGAATCGCAGGTGAATTGGACGATAATAGGAGTCGATGTCGGACCTCGAACCCATTCTCGCGTTGTGGCGTGAACTGGAAGCGGCTGGGACAGATTACGCTTTGGCCACAATTGTGGCCGTGGAGGGATCGAGCTATCGCCGGCCCGGCGCGCGAATGCTGATCGCGGCCGATGGGCGGCGCGCGGGCACGGTGAGCGGAGGATGCCTTGAGGCTGAAGTCGCGAAGCGCGCGTTCTGGCTTACGGAGAACGGGCCGGCTGTTGAGCAGTTCTCCACATTTGAGGAAGATGGCGAGCGGCCGTACGGTTCGGGTTGCGGGGGCCTGGTTTCGATCTTGCTCGAGCGCCGGAAGACCGCGGCGGACCCGCTTCGCGCGCTGAGTGATGCGTTTGAACAGCGGGCTCCGCTGGCGATTGCGACGGTGATCGAAGGTGCGGGGATTGGGCACCGTGCCTATGCAGGCCGGCAGGACGCGGCCGCAAATGACGAGGATGGGCTCGACGGCATCGCGACCGATTTGCAGATGCTGGCGGAGAGCGCGTTCACGGCGGGCAAGTTTGTGAACGGGCGTTTGCTCTGCGGCGGACGGCCCGCGGCCGCGTGGGCCGACTACCGGCCGGCACGGCCCGGACTGTGGGTCTTCAGCGCCGGGGACGATGCGAAGCCGATGGTGCGGCTGGCGCGCGAGCTGGGGTGGTTCGCCGCCGTCGTTGACGGGCGGGCGCATCTGGCGACGCGCGATCGTTTTCCCACCGCAGACCTGGTTTCACCGATTAACGTTTCCGCATTGCCTGGCGCGGAGTTTGCGTCGCTCGGACTGCGGCCGACCGATGCGGCGGTGGTGATGACGCATAGTTTTGAGCAGGATTCGCGGGTCCTCGCTTCCCTGCTCTCGCTCGAGCCGCCGGTGGCGTACGTCGGTGCACTAGGCCCGCAGCGGCGCACGCGCGAAATGCTGAGAGAAGCGGCGCGGCTGCTCGGCTTGCCGGCCAGTGAAGACCGCGTGGAACAGTGGCTGGCTGCGATTCACGCGCCCACGGGCCTCGATCTCGGCGCGGACACGCCGGCGGAGATCGCGCTCTCCATTGTCTCCGAGATCCAGCAGACGATCGGCAGAGGGTCGGCGCTGCCGCTGCGGGTGGTGCGGGCGGCGAAGCTGGAAACTGCGCCTTCGTGATCGCGCAAGACCCGGTTCTCCTGATTATTGCTTCGCCGAGATCGAGTTGTCTTCGAATTTGTAGCCGCGTCCCGGCACATACTCGGCCTTCAGCAGGCCATCGCGAAAGTCAATGTGCAATGTGAGAAGGCTCAACGTAGTTTTCATGCCAAGCAGGCCCGAGATCTCCATGCCATCGGTCTTGGATGCAAAGGAGGTGTCGGTCGAGAAGACGCCGTTGAGCTTTTGCGCGACATGAGCGAAGTTAAAGTTGATCTCATCCACGACGAATACCTTTTGCGTTCTTCCCCCGGGACCTGGGTGTTCGAGGCTCTTGTCTTCATGCACCTTGGGCATGTCGAGCGCAGCCGAGGTGGAAATGTTGGTTTCGTCGGAGGCTGCTTCGAGAACGTAGAGCCTGATCTTGTCGGTGCCAAGCGCCGTGGGAAGAACGAGGTCATGACCGGCTCGGAAAATCTGCACGTAGTCCTTCATCTCCGGCGCAATGTAGCGGTCGAAGGGGCCGATCTCGCTGGGCGCTGGCGGCGGAGCCGAGGGGTCGGCTGCGAGTTTTGCAGGCTCGGCAATTGACTGAAGCGGATTGAAGTCCTCGGCGATGGTTTTGAGCGCGGGCGCCGATGCAGGCTCGCCGGGACGTGCGGGCAGCGGCGCCAGGCCGAGCTTGCGCATGGGGAAGTCGAGCGTGACCAGAAAGTCGGAGAAGATGTCGGCTCCAATCATGCCCACGCCATCGTCAAATGGGCTGGAACTGTCGATTACGTTGACCCGACAGTCTTTGAATTCGAGTGTGCCGATGCGAATGCTGTCGGCATAGACGATGTAGTTGGGCTTGCCGCCGGGCGCGCTGGCGGCAGACTTTGATTCGGGGTCGAGGCGTTTGAGGCCTGCCCGATCGGCGGCCGAGCGATAGAGGGTGAGGCCCGCGCCGCGCGTGTCGATCTGCAAGCGTTGCTGCATGCCGTTGAAGGCAACTTCAAGACCGTAAGCGCGAGTATGGCCTGCCCAGCCAGCAAGGCGGATAAACGGAATCTCGGCCTGTGCGGTTGCCGAGACAATGCGGCAGGGTTTGGCGGGCTCATCTTTCTCGCGTTTCAGCCGATCCAGATCGGCATGCAATTGCCCGATTGCCTGTGGATCGTCGCCGCTTGGCGCAGAGAGGTAGGATTCAAGTTCTGCGATGCGCTGCGGAAGAGGCAGCGTGCGCATCCAGGCAAGGCGAATCTCGGGATCCTGCGGATCGAACTGATGGGCGATGACGATCTGCTGCCGCGATGTCGCGTAGCGGGCGGTGAGCTCGAGCACGCGCGAGTAAAGAAGTCGTGTTCGCGGATTGCACGGGTCAATTTTGTAGGATTCGATGACGGTGGGCTCGACGAGCCAAGGCTCGCCCTGGCGAAGCTCGACCTCGCCGCGCAGCGTGATGAAGACTGGGGATTTTGGGGCGGCATCGAGTGCCGACCGCACGGCATCGGCGGCTTCAGTTACGTTCTGTTGCCGCAGCAGCGCGTGAACCAGGCCGACGGTGGCATCGGTGTCATCCGGTTGCTTGGTGAGCACGGCCTTATAGAGGCTCTCGGCCTTTGCGTAGTCCGCCGCGAGCATGGCCTTGTCGGCTTCGGAAGGCGGTCCATGCTGAACGACTTTGCAGCTGACGGCGTGGAGGACGGGCGCGGAAAGACAGAGTGCGGCGAGTCCGACGGAGCTTCTCAAGAAAATGTTGAATAGGGACCGTGCCTCCAAATGGTGCTTCATGTTCCGCTCCTTGTCGGCTCTGTGGCCACGCGCGAGGGCCGCCCCGGCCAAGGGAATTACCGACCGGGGCGCCCTGCACGATTTTACGCGGATGTAAGAGATTCGACGTCCTTCATGCTACAGCGGCTTTGGCATGCGCTTCAACAACCTCGAGGAATCGGGCGAGCCATGCTGGGTGTGCGGTCCAAGCCGGACCGGTGACCAGGTTGCCGTCGACAACCGCGCCGAAAAAATCGGTTTCGACGAAAGTTCCGCCAGCCAAGGAGACCTCCGGCGCACAGGCGGGATACGCGTTGAGCCTTCGGCCTTTGAGCACGCCGGCGGCAGCGAGAAGTTGCGGCCCGTGGCAGAGCGCCGCAATCGGCTTGCCTGCTTTGTCGAAATGGCGAATGATTTCGAGAACCTTGCTGTTGAGACGAAGATATTCGGGCGCGCGTCCGCCAGGAATGACGAGGCCATCGTAGCCGGCGGGGTCGATATCGTCAAAGGCGGCGTTCAGGGTGAAGTTGTGGCCGCGCTTCTCGGAGTAAGTCTGATCGCCCTCGAAGTCGTGGATCGCAGTGCGAACCGTGTCGCCTTTCTTCTTCCCGGGGCAGACCGCGTGCACTGTGTGGCCCACCATTTGCAAAGCCTGAAAAGGAACCATGATTTCGTAATCTTCGACAAAGTCGCCGGCGAGCAGCAGGAGCTTGGCTGGTTTCATCGCATTCACCTCAGGTCTGGAAGTTTCGCAGATTCGGCGCGCCACCCGCCAGTAGCTGGCCGCTTGCGGCGCCGCGCCGCCGACTCTTCCGATGCCGGCGGAGCGGAGGGGATTCGGTGGCCGTCTCTCCTGCAGAGACGTGTGCCATCCAGTGTTCGATCGAAGTTCGGGAGCATGGGATGAGGAA
>Ga0335069_10000952_pt1 | contig 46727 bp, 41 predicted proteins | sample Lox_Sample_11_FD_206714 | JGI IMG/M metagenome (GOLD analysis project Ga0335069, IMG submission 206714) | Soil microbial communities from Loxahatchee National Wildlife Refuge, Florida, United States - Lox_Sample_1.1 | ecosystem: Environmental > Terrestrial > Soil > Wetlands | place: USA...
GCGCTGCTTTGCTGGGCGAACAACAGGTGGGACCCTACCACTGTTTTGTCTTGCAAGCGACGCCGAAACGAAAAGACAAGTACCTGTTTGAAGGCAAACTTTGGATTGATGTCGACGACTACGCGGTGGTCCGGATCGAAGGCCATCCCGCCAAGAAGCTCTCGTTCTGGATTGAGCGAGCCGACTTCGTGCGGCAGTACCAGAGGATTGATGGATTCTGGCTACCACAAAGAGACGAGACGTTTGTGCAAGTCCGACTGTACGGCAAGAAGGTCCTGACCATCGACCACCAGGATTACGTCGTAAATGGCGCCGAAAACAAAGAAGTATCGCTGCCTTCGCAAGAGGCTCATGCACGAGCCGTGGTTAGCGGCAATTAGCGTTGCTGTCTGAATTGGCTCCAAGGAAGATATGAAGGAGACGATCTCACGGATGGAACTGCTCGAATCGTCATCCACCAGCGCTGATGCGCTGACTCTGCGCAATATCCTGATGGCAACCGATTTCTCAGAGAGTTCGACGAGAGCCCTTAATTATGCGCTCGGGATCGCGGCCAGGTACGCCGCCACATTGCACCTGTTTCATTGCATCGACCCCACACCCTACAACATGGGGGCGCCCGATGCAGCGCAGACAGCCAGCGAGGCTGCCCGGCGCGACATGCAACGACTGGAATCGGACCTACGCAGCGGCGGTCTGGCTAAGAATGTCAATGTCAAGTTTCAAGTGGAAGTCGCAGAACTGCCGACCATCCTCCCGGATATGGTCCACGACCTCGATCTTGGCTTGATCGTCGTGGGCACGCACGGCCGAACCGGCTGGAAGAAACTGGCGCTCGGATCGGTCGCGGAAATCATTGTGGATCACGCTTCCTGCCCGGTGCTTGTGGTAGGTCCGTACACGGATCGAAACAGACTCGAGCAATTCGGACCCGAGAGCATTCTCGTCACCTACGATGCCTCCGCGCATTCCAAGCTGGCGGAATCGTACGCCTTATCAATCGCGCGGAAGTACAGCTCCCGGCTTACCGTCGCCCATGTGCTGGAAGAACATGCCGGACGCGTACTCGCAAGAGTGTCCCAGTTCGAGTGGCGCGATTCTGAGTTGAGAGACACCACTCTGGCGAGTAATATACCCAGCCTTCCGCAAATGCCAACTGAGATCGGTACTCAGAGCGACCTGATCCTGCGTGTGGCGGAGGCCGCAGCCGCGGATTTGATCGTGCTTACCGTGCCAGTGGCCCACCGGTTTACCAATCGCTTTGTCTCGACGAACTCTTATCGATTGGTCTGCGGCGCTCCTTGTCCAGTGCTAACCGTGCGGGCTGAGTAGCTTTTCGCGCGAAACAGCAAGCGCCAACTCATGTGTGATCGCAGGGGCAGTTGGCGATCCTGACATTCGCCATGCTTTCGACAGTCACTGAGCGACGATTCCGATTCGAAAGGGTATGCATTCTTCGCTATTCCCGAATTCCGGGACACCTTCGGGTTTGGTAGGCCGGTTGCTCCTGGATAGCCAGGATAACGGAGAAGCCCGAGTCCAGCCCGAGACATGAAAATCCTCGTCCTCAATTCCGGTTCCAGCAGCCAAAAAGCGTGCATCTACGAAATAGGCGAGACTCTGCCAGGACATCCGCCCGCTTGCCTGTGGGAAGGAAGAATCGAGTTTGGCGGCGATACCGCGACGATCGCGGCGAAGAATGCCGAGGGGGCGACCCTTAAAGAACAACTCCCAATCTCCTCACGGGAGGAGGTTGTCAGGCATTTGCTGCGCTCCGCGCGGGATGGAAAGACGCGTGCCATTGCTTCTGTCTCCGAGATCGCTGCGGTGGGGCATCGCGTAGTCCATGGCGGCCCCCACTTCGAAGATCCCGTGCTGGTCACGCCCGAAGTGCGATCCGCGATGGCAGACGTTGCCCCGCTCGCGCCTTTACATATTCGTGCCGAACTCGAAGGGATGGAGATTATTGAAAGCGCTCTGGGCGCGGTTCCGCAGATTGCCGTTTTCGATACTGGCTTTCATCGCCAAATGCCAGAGCCGGCCGCGATTTATCCCGGTCCATATGAATGGGTGCAGAAGGGCATTCGGCGATACGGATTCCACGGTATCAATCATCAGTATTGCGCCGCCAGGGCCGCCCAACTGCTTAGGAAAGACGCAAATTCACTCAATCTTGTCAGTTGCCATCTCGGCAACGGGTGCTCCGTGACGGCAATTCAGGGAGGCCGAAGCGTCGATACCACGATGGGGTTCACTCCTTTAGAGGGCCTGATGATGGGAACACGATCGGGCTCGGTAGATCCCGGCATTCTAACTTTCCTGATGCGTCAAGGCCAGCTTGACGGGCAGAAGATCGACCATGTCCTGAATCAAGAGTCGGGACTGCTTGGAGTCTCAGGTCATTCGGGCGACATGCGCGACATCCTCGCTGGTATTCAAAGAGGTCACGAGAGAGCGAAGTTGGCATTTGACATCTACATACACCGATTGCGGGCGGCGATTGGCGGCATGGCTGGCGTGATGGGAGGAATGGATGCGCTGATCTTTACCGCCGGTGTTGGCGAGAACTCTCCCGAAGTGCGAGCGGCAGCATGCAGCAATTTGGAATTTCTCGGTCTCAAGCTCGACCGTGAACTGAATGCGCGGCCGTTCCTCGATTGCGACATTTCCAGGGCCGATTATCAAGTCCGCGTGCTGGTAATCCGGGCGGAGGAGGACTGGGCCATCGCTGCGGAATGCTGGAAACTTGCCCGCGCGGGCGTATCAGCCGTCACAGGACGCTGAACCATCGGCAGTACGCGTGCCGGTCGGCGGCTCTGTGTCGGGCTCGCGCCAGTCACTTGCCAAATTTCTGGTCACCCGCCGAGCGACAGGGGGCGTGTGGACTAGGTATTTGGCGGACAAGCATGTGGAACTGTGAATGCACGGTGTCCAGGAAGGAGCAAAGAAAGCATGAGCGATGCACTTCCATTGTTGTATATAGCGCGGCACGGCAACACGGCTTGGACTCACTCAGGCCAGCACACGGGACTTACCGACCTGCCGCTTACCCCTGACGGCGAGAGCAATGCCGTGCGGCTTGGAGAGCGATTGAAGGGCATGAAGTTTGCCAAAGTGTTTACAAGTCCCCTGCAGCGTGCCGCTCGAACCTGTAAATTGTCTGGATTTGGAGCGGGAGCCATCACCGATCCCGACCTGGTGGAATGGGATTACGGAAAATACGAAGCAATGACCTCAGCAGAAATTCTTCGAGTGAACCCGCGCTGGGATTTGTTTCGCGACGGCGGCCCGGGGGGAGAATCGCCTGAACAAATCGGCGAGCGAGCCGACCGCGTCGTCCAGCGTGTGCGGGGGGTCGCGGGCGATGTACTGATCTTTTCCAGCGGACACTTTATTCGCGTGCTGACCGCCCGCTGGCTGGGGCTGGCTCCGGGTGTCGGCGGCAGGTATTTTCTGCTGAGTCCAGCGAGCTTGAGCGCGCTCAGTTATGAACACAATCTGTCCCGGCCCGTGATCCGGCTCTGGAATGACGATCACCACGTGGTCAATCAGTCGACCGAAGTGTCCGGCCAGGAGCACGCGGCTCTTGTCGGCAATACTGTTTACAGATAAATCAGACGATAAGGATCTCGAATGAGCACAGAGAGTGTGGTGCGTCCAAACTCGGTAAAAGTCGTTCCCATGACCACGAAGGCAACCAATGTTTCCGACCTTCTCAAGCAGTACGGGTGCGGCCCGATTCCATTTGTGGGGACGGAAAACGCATTCTATGAACGGCATCTGGTTTTTGATCGGGCGATTGACCCGAAGGTAGCGAGCGCCCGGGAGAAATTCGAGGCAATTGCCCATTCGGTGCGTGACATCCTGGCCCAACGCTGGGTGCTGACGAAGAACACTTATGAGCGAGAGAACCCCAAGCGCATTTACTATCTCTCTCTGGAATTTCTACTCGGCCGTTCGCTGGCCAACAACATCACGAACCTGCTGCTTGATCCCGTGGCCCAGCATGCGATTCGTGAAAAAGGAATTGACTGGCTGGAATTGATCGAGCAGGAACCGGATGCGGGTCTCGGAAATGGCGGCCTGGGCCGTCTCGCGGCTTGCTTCCTCGACTCGATGGCCACGATGCAATTGCCTGCAACAGGTTATGGACTCCGCTACGAATACGGCATGTTTCGACAGTCATTTGCAAACGGTTGGCAGCAGGAGAACCCCGACAACTGGCTACGCGAAGACGACCCCTGGGAGATTGCCCGCCCGCACGAGAAGGTTGAAGTGAAGCTGAATTGTTCCTTCGTACTGCGAGGAGGGAATTTCAAGGTGATTCCCGGACGGCCTTCGAGCCTGATCGGCATACCTTTCGATCGGCCAATTGTGGGCTACGGAGGAAAGACGATTAACACTCTCCGGCTCTGGGCTGCGGCAGCTCCCGATTACTTCGACTTCAAGGAATTCGGCACCGGAGACTTCGTCGGTGCGCTGGGCGAGACTCTCGAAGCCGAATCCCTTACCCGGGTGCTGTATCCCGATGACTCCACGACAGTGGGACAGGGTTTGCGCTTTGTGCAGGAGTATTTCCTGGTCGCTTGCTCGCTGGCAGACCTGATCCGCCGCTTTCAGCGCCACAACACCGACTGGAACCAGCTTCCGGAGAAGGTTGCGATCCAACTTAACGACACACACCCCTCGATGTCGGTCGCGGAATTGATGCGCATCTTGCTGGATGATGCGCACCTAGAGTGGGACCAGGCATGGGATCTGACGAAAAAGACTCTCGCCTACACGAATCACACGTTACTGCCCGAGGCGCTTGAGAAATGGCCGGCTGCCTGGTTCGAGGTGCTACTCCCCCGGCATCTGGAAATCATTTACGAAATTAATCGACGTTTGCTCGACGAAGTGCGTCTTCGCTTCCCCGGCGACGAGGGGCGCGTCGAGCGCGTTAGTCTCGTGGAAGAAAAGCCTTCGCGCAAGATTCGCATGGCCAACCTCGCTATCGTAGGCACGCACAGCACCAATGGAGTCGCCGCCGTCCACTCGAAGCTACTGCGGACGATGACAGTCAAGGATCTGGCGGAGATGTTTCCGGAACGCTTCAGCAACAAAACGAATGGAGTGACACCGCGGCGCTGGCTGCTGGAAGCCAATCCTGCGCTGGCTGGTGCAATCACGCAAGTCATCGGTGATCGTTGGATTACTGACCTAGGCCAACTCAACGAGTTGAAGCCATTCGCTCAGGACGCGAGCGCTCGCGACCTTTTTCTCAAGTCAAAACGGGAGGCCAAGGTACGCTTTGCCGACTGGCTCAACGCAACGTCAGGGCAGATCGTGGACCCGGACACGATTTTCGACTGCCAAATCAAGCGCATTCACGAATACAAACGCCAACTGCTGAACGCCCTGCGGATCGTCGTTGTTTATAACCGGCTGCGGGAAAATCCCGATATGGAGATGGTGCCGCGCACATTCTTCTTCGCCGGTAAAGCGGCACCAGCCTATCGCCTGGCGAAACTGATCATAAAATTCATCAACAACCTGGCAGGCACGATTGACGGCGATCCTGTGGTGCGTGGGCGAATCAAGGTCGTTTTTCTCCCTGAGTACAATGTTTCGCTGGCGGAACGACTGATTCCGGCGAGCGATGTCTCCAATCAGATTTCGACTGCCGGTTATGAGGCCAGCGGAACCAGCAACATGAAGTTCATGATGAATGGTGCTCTGACTGTCGGCACGCGGGATGGTGCGACCATCGAGATGGCAGAGGAGACTGGGGAAGAAAACATGTTCCTGTTTGGACTGACTGTCGAACAAGTCGAGAACAGCCGTTCCTGGTACAGTCCGAACTGGCACTATGAGCACGAACCGGAGACTCGGGCGGCACTGGACCTTATCTTCTCCGATTACTTCAGCCGTTACGAACCGGGAATATTCGCTCCGCTGCACGATACACTGCTGCTCTTCGGCGATCGCTATATGCACCTGGCGGACCTGACCTCATACGGCCAAGCGCAGGAACGTCTCGGGGCACTGTATCGCGACCCCGGCGCCTGGGCGCAGAAGGCAATCCTCAACGTGGCCAGCTCCGGCAAGTTTTCGAGCGACCGTACGATTCACGAATATGCAACGGAAATCTGGAAGGCGGAGCCATGCCCCATACCTTAGGCAAACAGTCCGGGGCCGATGGCCCAGCAATTTCGCCGTTGGCCGGCAAGCCAGCGCCGAAGGAACTGCTGGTTGACGTAGCGCGTTTGGAGAAAGAGTACTTCGATCGCAAGCCCGACGTGGGCGACCGCAATCAACTCGTCGCGTTTGGCACGAGCGGACACCGTGGGTCTTCGCTGCACGGTGCTTTCAATGAAGCGCACATACTGGCGATTACGCAGACCATCTGCGAGTACCGCAAGGGGCAAGGGATCGACGGTCCTTTATACATGGGGAAGGATACGCATGCCCTTTCCGCCCCGGCGCAGCGCACTGCACTCGAAGTGCTGGCGGCAAATGGCGTTGAGACCATCATCCAGGAGAACGATGGTGTAACGCCGACGCCCGTTATCTCCCGAGCGATTCTCGTCTACAACCGCGTTCGCAAAGACCATCTTGCGGATGGCATCGTCATTACGCCATCCCACAATCCGCCCGAGGACGGAGGCTTCAAGTACAACCCGCCAAACGGCGGGCCGGCGAACACGGACGTAACAGGGTGGGTGCAAAATCGCGCGAATGAGTTATTGCGGTCAGGAAACAGAGAGGTAAAGCGCATCCCCTACGATAGAGCGATTCGAGCCGCAAGCACGCACCAGGAGGACTTCGTCCTACCCTACGTGCGCGATCTCAAGAACGTCGTGGACATCGACGCCATTCGCGGCGCCAAGCTCAAGCTCGGTGTCGATCCTTTGGGCGGCGCGGCGCGGCCGTACTGGGAGCCGATCAACTCGATTTACGGACTGGACGTCGCTGTTGTCAATCCAATCATCGACCCGACCTTTTCATTCATGACGGTGGACCACGACGGCAAGATCCGCATGGACTGTTCCAGTCCGTATGCAATGGCGCGATTGGTTGGGCTAAAAGATCAGTACCAGGTGGCTTTCGCCAATGATCCCGATTCCGACCGGCACGGGATTGTCACGCCCACCGCGGGTTTAATGAATCCGAACCATTACCTCTCAGTGGCGATTCAATATCTGCTCACGCACCGTCCGAAGTGGCGTCACGATTCGGCTGTGGGGAAGACTCTGGTAAGCAGCAGCATGATCGACCGCGTTGTTGACAAGCTCGGACGCAAGCTGCGTGAAGTGCCGGTAGGCTTCAAATGGTTTGTGTCAGGGCTGGTGGACGGCTCATTCTGTTTCGGCGGCGAAGAAAGCGCGGGGGCAAGTTTTCTCCGCCTGGACGGTACCGTGTGGACGACGGACAAGGATGGCCCAATCATGGACCTGCTGGCCGCCGAGATTACCGCCCGCACAGGGAAGGATCCTGGCGAGCATTACCGCGAACTAACCGCGGAATTCGGCACACCTTACTACGCGCGTATCGACGCCCCGGCCACGCCGGAACAGAAGGCGAAATTGCAGCAGCTCTCTCCGGATGCAGTCCGGGAGTCGGAACTGGTGGGCGAACCGATCACCGCCAAGCTGACGAAAGCCCCGGGTAATCAGGCTCCGCTTGGCGGACTGAAAGTCTTAGCAGACAGCGGCTGGTTCGCGGCCCGGCCCTCCGGCACGGAGAACATCTACAAGATCTACGCGGAAAGCTTTAAGAGCGAGTCACATCTGAAGGCCATCCTCCGTGAAGCACAGAAAATGGTGACCAATGCACTGGGCTCCGGGGCTGGGCAATGAGCGGTACCGGCGGCTCCGCGAGTGGTCCTCCATTCGTGGCGGATTACCGTGCTTCGGGCTTGTTACTGCATGTTACGTCTCTGCCGTCGCCGTATGGCATTGGTGATCTGGGATCGGCTGCTTACTCATGGGTGGAACGTCTCCATGATGCTGGCCAGAGATGGTGGCAGTCGCTGCCGCTCGGTCCGACGGGTTACGGGAATTCTCCGTATCAGCCGATGTCCTCGTTTGCCGGAAATACAATGCTGATCAGTCCCGGCAGCCTGATCTTGGACGGGCTGCTCAGGGCTACGGATTGTGACGGTCGCTTTCCGTGCGATATCGTCGATTACGAAACTGTTATCCCATTCAAGAACCGTCTGCTGGAAACGGCGTGGACGAACTTTAAGGCCGGAGAGCGCAAGGATCTGCGGCCGGCCTACGATGAATTCCGCGTTCAGCAGGAACATTGGCTGGAGGACTATGCGCTATTCGGGGCGCTGAAGGCCAAGTACAACGGCGCATATTACCTCGAGTGGCCGACAGAAGTGGTGCAGCGCAACGAAGGCGCTCTGGCGAGTGCACGCCGAGAGTTGGCCGATCAGGTTGACCAGGTCCGCTTTGCGCAATTCCTGCTTTTCCGGCAGAGCGATCAACTTAAGCAGCACGCGAATTCCAGAGGTGTGCGCTTGATTGGCGATCTGCCCTTCTTTGTTTCGCCCGATTCCAGCGATGTCTGGGCGAACCCAGAATTATTCCTGCTCGACGAACAAAAGCAGCCACGCTTCGTCGGCGGCGTTCCACCCGACTATTTCAGCGCCCAGGGACAGTTGTGGGGCAATCCCGTCTACAACTGGGATGCTCTGCGCGCAACCGGCTATCGCTGGTCAATCGATCGCCTGCGTGCCTTGCTGGCTCACGTGGATGCGATTCGCCTGGATCACTTCCGCGGGTTTGCGGCCGCATGGCACGTTCCGGCAGGCGCACCGACGGCTCAGTCCGGGCAGTGGGTCTCGGGACCCGGCGCCGGCTTCTTTGACGCGGTACACAAGGAGCTGGGCGGTCTGCCGTTCATCGCCGAGGATCTCGGTCTTATTACTCCGGACGTATACGCACTACGCGACCAATTTCAAATTCCTGGGACCAGGGTTTTGCAGTTTGCCTTCGACGGCCATTCCGATAACCCGTATCTGCCGCACAACTTTGTTTCCAACACGGTCGTATACACGGGCACGCATGATAATGCTCCGACCCGAGAGTGGTACGAGGAGTTGCCCGACTACCAGCGGCAGGACTTCTGGAGTTATCTGAAACGCGCGCCGGGCGGAAATGCGGAAGCTGCTCCAGCACTCATGGATTTGGCTTGGTCATCGCAGGCGGCACTGGCGATTGTTCCGCTGCAGGATCTGCTCAACCTCGGCGCCGGGAGTCGGATGAATGTGCCCGGCCGCGCCGACGGAAACTGGAGTTGGCGCTGCCATGGAGATATGCTGTCGCTTCCTGCCTTTGAATGGTTGAAGGAACTGACGGATCGTTCAAGACGCTCGATTGCGGCAATCGGTCCGCAGTTGACGATGGAAGGTACCGAACTTGAGCAGGCGACGGTGCCTCAAGTCTAGGGTCGGAGTCCCAAACAGTCGGGAAGCAAGGGGCGCAATTGTCGGCCGGGCTTCCCTCGGAGGACGACGCTGTGCTTCAATTCGCGCAGAGCATTCTCCTGGTGGCGAGCGCTCTCTTTCCGATCGTGGATCCGATCGGCGGGAGCCCGGTGTTTCTTTCTCTCACGCTAAACTACGACACGAAAACGCGGAAGCTGCTATCCCGTCGCATAGCAATCAACAGCTTTATCTTGCTGGTAGCGTCCTTCGCCATTGGATCGCACGTGCTTTCCTTCTTTGGGATTTCGCTGCCGGTGGTGCAGGTCGGCGGAGGCATGATCGTAGTCGCCGCAGGTTGGGCGTTGTTAAAGAAGAAAGACGAAACTGATCGCGACGCGGTCGGGCGGACCGTGAGCAGTACGGATGTCCTGCGCGATGCGTTTTACCCGTTAACCCTGCCCCTGACGATCGGCCCCGGCTCAATCTCGATCGCCATCACGCTGGGGGCAAACGAACCGCATCACATCGGGGCCGGTCTGCTGGCGATTCTGGCGGCTGCAATCGGCTCTGCTTTTTTAGCAGCATCTATCTATCTCTGCTATGCGTTTGCGGACCGGTTAGCCGCAGTTATGGGACCGACCGGAATGAACGTGATTGTAAAACTCTCGTCGTTCCTCCTGGTCTGCATAGGCGTACAAATTGTGTGGAACGGCGTGAGCCAGTTGCTGAGATCGCTGCCACAGATTGCGGGTCCTGGGATGCCTCACTGAAGTAAATCGAAGCAGCCTTTTCAACCCTGCGATCCGCTAGCCGGTCTCTTCGACGTCGCCGAGTGCAATTGATCCTCTACCCCGACGAAGCGCTTCCCAATCCCTTGGCGAAGCATTCGTAATGTGCCGGTCAGCTGCCAAAATTGCTGTCATCAGCCACGCTCGCCGCAAGCGCGTCGAAGTACATCTCACGCCACCGAGGGCAGTTAACTTCCTCTGTCTGGTGGATATGCATTCGACTCCAGCAATCGTTCTTGGATTGGAATCCTAGCTGCTTAGATCTGAGTTGCAGTGGACTATCAAAACGCGAGGGACTGTGCGGACTGGGGGCGAGCGGATGCTGACGAGATTGCGACATCTGGGTCGAAGCCCGCTCATCGCGCTCTTCTTAGCGTCCGTGTTCCTGTGCCTGGCCGCCACGTGCGCATTTGCCTTGGACGTGAAGCTGACAAATAGTTCCGCGATATCGGCCGTCGCCGCCGGATCAGCAGGACCAAGCGCTATGGCGCCCGAGCAGGATGAACCGGGTCTTTCGCAAAAGGCAGTAGAGATTGCCAGGCCATTCGGCTTCCCGATTACGAATTCGATGGTCGTCACTTGGATCGTTGCCGTTGGCCTCATCTTGTTTGCGCAAGTTGCCACGCGGCGCATGAAGGCGATCCCTGAGGGGATCCAGAATTTCTGGGAATGGCTAGTAGAAGGGCTGTACACATTTCTGGAAGGCATCATCGGCTCGCACCTGGTGGAGCGAACGTTTTGGTTCTTTGCGAGCATTTTCATTTTTATTCTCTCCGCGAATTGGATGGGACTGATACCGGGCGTGGGCACCATTGGCTGGGGACACTGGGGTGCGCATGGATTCAAGATCGATCAGCCGTTGTTCCGAGGCGCCAACGCCGATGTCAACCTGACGCTGGCGATGGCTCTGGTCTTTTTTGCCTGCTGGATTATCTGGGCGCTGCAAGAGGACGGCGCGGTTGGGTTTCTCAAGGAACTTTTCGCGCCCAAAGGCGACGCAGACGGATTGATGAAGGTCGTGATGGTGGTCGTGTTCTTCGCCTCCGGCTGCCTGGAAATTATCTCGATCCTGTTCCGACCTGTCTCGCTGAGTTTCCGTCTCTACGGCAACGTGTTCGCGGGAGAAAACATGCTGGAGGCCATGTCGACGCTGGTCCCCAGGCTTAGCTGGCTGTTGCCGATTCCGTTTTATTTTCTTGAGCTGCTGGTGGGCCTGGTTCAGGCGCTGGTGTTCATGTTGCTGACCGCTGTCTTCACCCTGCTGATTTGCCAGCACGAGGAAGAACCTGCGGCGGCCCGCGTGATCGATTAATGCATTTCGCCGATGAGATTCATTGCACCGAAGGAGTCGGCGGCAAATCAAGGGGAAATCATATGACAGGAAATCTGCACGTGGGCCTTGCGGCATTCGGGGCGGCCATTGCCGTGGGTTTGATCGGGATGAAAGCTTCGGATGCGGTGGGTCGCAACCCGGTCGCGTCTACGAAGGTTCTGGTCCAGTCAATTCTGGCCATTGCCTTTGCGGAAGCGATCGTTTTCTACACGCTCTTTCTCGTCAAGTAAGAAGTCGAGAAGAGAAATTCGGGGCGCCGGGCAGGTACCGCAGCGCGCCCCGCTGATGAGAGTGTGACTATGCATGTGGCGGCAATGCTCGTGAGTACGGGTGGTGGTGGACAGATCGGAGAAATCGCCAGAACCTTCGGCGTGGACTGGACTCATTTGGTGGCGCAGATGATCAGCTTCTGTATCGTTTGTGTTCTTCTCCAACGATTCGCTTACAAACCCGTTCTCAAGATACTGGAAGAACGGAGGAGCCAAATCGCGCAAGGGAAGGCGAACGCTGAGCAGATCAAGGCCGAGTTGGCACGAACCGAGGAGCGGCGCAAGGAGATGCTCGACCAGGCCAACGTCCAGGCCAACAAATTGATCGAAGAAGCTCGCGTCGCCGCGGCCCTCGTACAAGAGCGGGAAACCCAGAAAGCCATCGCCGCCGCAGCCGAAGTAATGGTGAAGGCGCGAGAAGCGTCGGCACAGGAACGTACGCGCATGCTGACGGAACTCAAGTCCGAATTCGGCCGGCTGCTCGTCGAAACGACCGCCAAGGTCACCGGCAAAATTCTGACACCGGAAGATCAGCAACGTTTGGCCGAAGAAACGGCTGGGCAACTAACCACATAAGGAACGATGCGCAGATGATGAAGGCCAAACAAATCGAGCGGGAAGCCAAGCAGTTGTTCCGTTGGTGCATAGTCGGGGGAGTGCCAGATGAGGCACGGGTTCGCAACGCGGTGCGAAACGTCCTCGAGGCCAAGCGCCGGGGCCGCCTCGCGCTGCTGGATTACTTCCGGCGGATACTGAGACTAGAGCGTTTGGGGCGGACGGCCGAAGTTGCGAGCGCCACTCCTTTACCGGGTGCTTTACGCGCAAGCGTGTCATCGAATATCGAGCGCTTGTATGGACCCGGCATCAGCACCTCGTTCGTGCTCAATCCGGCGTTGATCGGCGGAATGCGAATCCAGGTGGGCAGTGACGTATATGACGGCAGCGTGCGAGCTGGATTGGCCGTGCTGCAGAAGAGCTTGTGACAGTGGATGTAGCGGTCTCGAAGAAATTGCAGTTAACTTCGATCGACCGAAGCGAAGGGAACATGGCGGACCTCTTACAGGAAATTGAAGAGCAAATTGCAGGCGCGAAGGCCACAGCTGCCAGACAGAACGTGGGTATCATTCGCGAGGTCGGCGACGGTGTCGCCCGAGTTGAAGGCCTTAGCGATGCAATGCTGAACGAGATGCTGGATCTTGGCCACGGTGTTACCGGACTGGCGCTGGACCTCGACGAGACTGAAGTCGGCGTGGTGGTTCTCGGAGACTACACCCAGCTCGAGGAGGGGGATGAAGTGCGCTGTACCGGCAAGCTGCTCCAGGTGCCGGTCGGCAAAGGACTCTTGGGGCGCGTCGTGAATATGTTGGGAGAACCCGTGGATGGAAAGGGGCCCATCAAGAGTGATGTTCACTACCCAGTGGAGAAAATGGCTCCCGGGATCATCCGGCGACAGCCCGTTACTCAGCCGGTGCAAACGGGCATCATGGCGATTGACGCGATGGTTCCCATCGGGCGTGGTCAACGCCAATTGATCATCGGGGATCGTTCGACGGGCAAGACGACCATCTGTGTCGATACCATCATCAGCCAGGCGCGACTGAACAAAGCGGCTGAGGCGGCTGACGACAAGAATTACCGTCCGCTCTACTGCATCTACGTCGCGGTTGGCCAGAAGCAGTCGAGCATTGCGCGGACGATTGCGGTGCTCGAACAAGCCGGGGCGATGCCCTACACCATCATCGTTGCGTCTCCCGCTGCCGATTCGGCCACGAATCAGTACCTGGCTCCATTCGCCGGAGCGGCGATGGGCGAGTGGTTCATGGACAACGGCATGGATGCGCTGATTGTCTTTGACGATTTGTCGAAGCATGCGGTGGCTTACCGGCAGGTCTCGCTGATATTAAAACGTCCGTCAGGCCGTGAAGCGTATCCAGGCGACGTGTTTTATCTCCACAGCCGTTTGCTCGAACGCGCTGCGCGTGTCGGTGAAAAGTATGGCAACGGATCGTTGACGGCTTTGCCGATTATTGAAACGCAGGCCGGCGATGTTTCCGCGTACATTCCCACCAACGTCATCTCGATCACGGACGGCCAAATCTATTTGGAAACGGACTTGTTCTACCAGGGCGTGCGCCCCGCTATTTCGGTCGGCCTCTCGGTGTCGCGCGTTGGTTCAGCGGCGCAGCTCAAATCGATGAAGCAGGTTGCGGGGCAGCTCAAGGGCGACCTCGCTCAATTTCGGGAGTTGGCGGCGTTTGCCCAATTCGGCTCGGAGTTGGATGCCAAGACCCAGGCCAAGATCGACGCCGGCAAACGCATCATCGAGATCTTCAAACAGCCGCAATACAGCCCGATCCCGGTCGAGGTGCAGGTGGCAGTTCTGTGGATTGTGCAGAACGGTTACGTGAGCGATGTTCCGGTCAACCGAATCAAGGATTACCAGGCAAAGCTGACGGAGTTCCTGACCACGCGCAAGATCGAATTACTCCGGAAAATCGAAACTGAAAAAGCTGTCAGCAGTGCCGTCGTGGCAGATTTGAAGACTGCGGCGGAGGAGTTCAAACAGGCCTGGAAATGAGCGGCCGAACAGCTCCTGGGACTTATTGAGTTATGCACAGTATCCGCGACTTACGCCGCCGCATCCGCTCTATCAGCAGCACGGCGCAAATTACGAAAGCCATGCAGATGGTGGCGGCATCGAAAATGCGAAAAGCGCAGCAGTCCGCGCTGGCTGGCCGCCCCTTTGCATACCTTCTATACCGTATACAGCGGGAAGCGACAACCCGCCTGGGAGAGTTCAGCCATCCATTGCTGGAAAAGCGGGATGTTCGCAAGAGAGCAGTAATTCTCATTGCCGCCGATAAGGGTTTGTGCGGAGCACTTAACGGCAACGTGTTCCGTGTGGCCTCCCGGTTTGATCCTCAATCGACGGTCTTCATCACGGCGGGACGCAAAGCGGCGCAATTCGTTGCTCACTCCGGGCGTCAGCTTGCTGCGAAATTCGAATATGCCGACTCTCCGCGCTTTTCCGATTCGGCAGCGATCGCAGCCTGCGCCCGTGATCTCTTTCTGAAGAGGGAGGTTGACCAGGTCCAGGTCATAGCCACGCGTTTTGTGAACACGCTCACTCAGGATCCTCTCACCATGGACTACCTTCCGGTGGGAGAAATCACTGAATTGAAGATTCCGGGCATGGAATCGGAGGAAGAGCTGAAGGCGGACGACACCGAGTCACTGTTTGAGCCCAATCCGGAGACGGTAGTCGCGTATCTGCTCTCGCACTACCTCAATTTATATATTCATCAGGTGTTGCTGGATGCCAAGGCCAGTGAGCAGAGTGCGCGCATGGTGTCGATGAAAAACGCCACGGATAGCGCCAACCACCTGATCCACGATTTGTCGCTCGAATACAACAAGCAGCGGCAGGGCAATATTACAAAGGAATTGCTGGAAATCGCTGGTGGCCAGACGGAGTAAGAGAGACGTATTGGTCGCTGCGAACTGGGAATGAGGAATATGAACATAGGCAAGATCGTAAAAGTGAGCGGTCCCGTGGTCGACGTTGAGTTCCCGGAAGCGCTGCCGGGGATATACCACGCTTTGACTGTCGAGTTCAAGATAAAGGACCAGCCTGCGAAGGTTACGCTGGAAGTGCAGCAGCACCTCGGGGATAAATTAGTTCGAGCCATCGCCATGGCTGGCACCGAGGGCCTCAAACGCGGTTTCGAGGTTACAGACAAGGGCGAGCCCATCACCATGCCAGTGGGCGCCGGTGTCTTAGGACGGATCTTTGATGTTACCGGCAACCCGGTGGATGAGCGGGGACCTGTTAAGGCCGAGAAATACTATCCGATCCATCGCAAGCCGCCGTCGTTGGAGGATCAATCGACTTCTCCGCAAGTGCTCGCGACCGGCATTAAAGTTCTCGATTTGATCTGCCCCTTCCTGAAGGGCGGCAAAGTGGGCGCGTTCGGTGGGGCCGGAGTGGGCAAGACGGTCGTGATCATGGAGTTGATCAACAATATTGCGAAACTCCACGGCGGCGTGTCGGTGTTCGCGGGTGTGGGCGAGCGCACGCGGGAGGGAAACGATCTTTACCACGACATGTCCGACGCGGGGGTCATCAAGCAGGACAACCTGGGCGAGTCAAAAATCGCCCTGGTGTACGGCCAGATGAACGAACCTCCGGGAGCCCGCCTGCGCGTAGCCCTGTCGGGGCTCGCCATTACCGAATATTTCCGCGACGAGAAAAACCAGGATGTTTTGCTCTTCATCGACAACATCTTTCGCTTTTCCCAGGCCGGCTCTGAGGTGTCGGCGCTGCTCGGTCGCACCGCCAGCGCCGTAGGTTATCAGCCGACACTTGCCGCCGAGATGGGCGCGCTTCAGGAACGGATTACCTCCACCAAAAAAGGCTCGATCACGTCGTTCCAGGCCGTATACGTTCCGGCTGACGACCTGACCGACCCGGCGCCGGCCACAACCTTCGCGCACCTGGATGCGACTATTGTCCTCGATCGAGCGATTGCCGAATTGGGTATCTATCCCGCCGTGGATCCGCTGGCATCGACCTCCCGCGCGCTGGCGCCAGAAATTGTAGGCCGGGAGCACTATGAGGTTGCCGGTGGAGTACAGAAGGTCCTTCAGCGCTATAAAGACCTGCAGGACATCATCGCCATTCTTGGCATGGACGAGCTCTCGCCGGAAGACAAGTTAACCGTGTTCCGGGCGCGCAAGATTCAGCGTTTTCTGAGCCAGCCGTTCAGCGTAGCGCAGGTGTTCACCGGACGCGAAGGCAAACAGGTTCCCGTGGCCGATACCGTCCGCGGCTTCAAGGAGATCCTGGAAGGAAAACACGACGACGTGCCGGAAGCGAACTTTTACATGAAGGGCCCGATTGAGGAAATCAAGCAAGGTTGAAGCCGGCTCCTTGTTGCCCTCGAACACCGAAACCTATGGCCGACACTTTGAAGCTCGAAATCGTGACACCGGATGCGACGGTGTACTCCGAAGACGTGGAGATGGTTACTCTCGAGGGCGTGGAGGGTGAGATGGGGATTTACCCTCAACATGTCCGGCTGATGACGCAGTTGGTGCCGGGGGAAATGGTGGTGCAAAAGGGCGGCCACGATGATTTTCTTGCGGTTGGGGAGGGACTGGTTGAAATCACGAACGACCGTGTGGCTATCCTGACGGATATGGCGGTGCGCGCCGAGAACATCGACGAGGCAAAGGCCGAAGAAGCGCGTCAACGGGACGCAGCGCGGCTTCAAGAACAACTATCTTCTCAGGACCTAGCGTCAGTGAACGCAAGCTTGGCTCGCTCACTGGCGCAGTTGTCCGTGAAGAGACGCCATCGCAGACCCTGAGCAATCAGGCGACAAGGTCCGCATCGTCGTTGAATAGCGTGCGCCCACAGCGCTAGCGATTAAGCCTGCGTCGGGGCCTCTGGCGCTACCGAGTTCGCATCGTTCCGATTGCGCTCAAAGGGGCGATCAGAAGCAAGACCACTTCACGATCAGGGCGAGGACTGCCAGCAGCGTACCCGCGAAAAGCAACTTCTCGGGTCGAGTTGTGTATTTCGGCAACCTAAAGACACCGTAGTGGCCGAGATCGGTCAGCATGTATCCGAAGATCACGATCAGCGCCAGGACTACTCCTCGATAGTCAAGAAGAAGTCCCGGATTGGCATACGCGATCGCCCGCATGGGCAATACCACTCCAAAGACCGCCAGCATTACCATGCCGACCAGCTGGAGTCCGATGCCTAACTTGAAATGCCGTTCTTCTGGCTTAAAGGTGAGTTCCCGGTTCAGGGTCCACCAAAAGCCGGCGAACAGGAAGCCGAGCAGGATGCTGGAGACAGGAAGGGTTGACCGTACGCCATCGCCAAATTGCATGGGCCCACCTCCTGTGTGGCAAGCACGCGACTGACTTCGCCTTCCGCCACCAAGCGAGCACTTTGGCGGCCACTTATCTTAGCGCTGGCCGTCACGACTGAGAGAATTCGCCGGTTGCGCAATGCAAAGAAACATCTGGCCTTTCGCGCCTGAGATGGGCGTCCGTCATGTGTCAATCATCTGCCAAACCCGCGACCGTCTTCTCGCTCCTCATTGAAAGTGAAGTCACACATTACACGGCGAATAAACCTCTAAGTATTAAGGCCTGGCGCAGGCGCTGCGCTGAACACGCGGCAATGGAAGCGCACATGCTTTGACGAGAATGCCGAATCACAGAATGGTTTCCTACAAGATCGGAGACAACATGTGGGAGGCGGGAGCAAAGCAGTAACATGATTGCCGGATCGCATAGTCCTTGGAAGCGGCCGCTTAGGTGGTTAACGTGTTGCGCCGTAATGGTTTCTTTTGCGGGCTTGAGTGCATCAGGTCAGCAATCTGACCAGCTCCAGGAGCAACTGCAGCAACTGAAACAGCAGTATGACGCGACCACTCGCGACCTTGAGCAACGCATTGCCTCCCTTCAACAGCAGATCGAACAAGAAAAAAAGTCCAGAGAAGAAGAGAAAGAGGCCAGGGAAAAAGAAAAGACGGGGACAGTTTCAGCGGCAGCTTTGGCCGAGCAAGCGGCGCAAGAGGCCGTCCTCGGAGAGTCCAATCAGGTTGGGGCAAAGTTTCAAGGCCAGCTGGCTTCCGAACCGACCTATGACCTCCTGAGAGAGGCAGACCAAAAAATCGAGAAGCTGCAGGAGCAGTTGGGCACATTTGAGTTTCACGGATATTTTCGCTCCGGTTACGGTCTCAACGGTGTGGGCGGGCAACAGGTTGCATTCGAGGCGCCTGGGGCTGAGGCGAAATACCGTCTGGGAAACGAAGCGGAAACTTATGCGGAATTGATCTTTGTCAATAACTGGGTGAACCCGGACCACAATTCCGATAAGGCGTGGTTCAGGAGCGAGTTCATGGTAGAAGCCAACACCACGAACTCCCAGAGTTATACAAATTTTGCCAATGGCACCGGGAACGATCAGTATCGCTTCCGGGAAGCCTTCGTTCAAGCCGGCAACATCTTTGAGAGCCAGCCGAACGCCAAGTTCTGGGCAGGCGAAAGATACTACCACCGCCAGCACGTTGACATCGATGATTTCTATCCGCTGGACTTGAGCGGTTACGGCGCGGGAGTCGAGGATCTCGATCTCAGAATCGGCAAGCTTGCAGTGGCCTTCTTGAATGCGGCCAGGCCCGACATCGTCACCTCCAACGGCAACCTGGCGAAGAGCAACATCGATGTGCGTCTTTATGACTTAAAGGGACCTGCCGGTCTTTGGGCGGGGTGGTTCGATTACGCAACCTCAAAGGGTGGCAGCACGCCCACAGGCACGGTACCCACGACAGATGGATACGCGTTCGGGCTGCGCCATCAACGCCTGGAGTGGCATGGCGGCTATCACGCGTTTTCGATCCAGTACGGGACTGGAGCGGCTAGCAACTTCAGCAGTCCTGGCAATGGCACGACAATCGCGAACCCGACGCCTTATATCAATCACTCGAAGCAGCTTTTGGTCACAGAACAAGTAGTTTTTCAAGCAAACGACAGGTTTGCGGTCATGCCAATCTTTGTCTTCCAGCGGACCAAGGACGGCAATCCGCAACATGACTGGAACCAGTGGGTTTCATTTGGCGCACGCCCGGAAGTGTTCTTCACCGACCATATCTCGGTAGCGTTCGAGGCCGGATTCGATCACACGCACAGTCCCGGTCAATACGACGGCTGGCTGCGTAAGTACACGATCGCGCCACAAATCGGAGCGGGCAGAAAATTCTTCAGCCGGCCGGTGCTGCGCGCGTTCTTGACGTATGCAAACTGGTCAGACGGATTCCGCGGCCTGGTGGGCGGAACGCCATATCTGAACCGAACCAGTGGACTGACTTATGGCGTCCAGGCTGAACATTGGTGGTAGGGCCGCTCCTATGAGCACTTATAGCCAAGCAACGTGAAACAACGACAGACGTTTTGGAAAACGAGGAAGATCGAAATGGCAACTCGAGAACTTACAGCGGAGTCCAGACCCGCACCGAGTCTGGTAGCAGCTTCAGTTACGCCAAACTACTCGCGTCCTCTGGCCGTCGTTACCACGCTGTTCTTCATGTGGGGATTTCTGACCTGCCTGAATGACATTCTTGTACCCCATCTGAAGTCGATCTTTGACCTGAGTTACGCGCGGGTCATGCTGGTCCAGTTTGCCTTCTTTTCGGCCTACTTTCTATTCTCAATTCCCTGGTCGAAGGTGGTGAACACGATTGGCTACCAGCGGACAATGGTGATTGGCTTGCTGACCATGGCTTTTGGAGCATTCCTGTTCTTGCCGGCGGCATCGGCTGCTTCCTATCCACTGTTCTTGACCGCGCTCCTCATTCTTGCCGCCGGCATAACTGGTCTTCAAGTCGCGGCCAATCCCTATGTGACTCTCTTAGGGAAGCCTCAGACGGCCTCGAGCCGACTGGATCTCACGCAGGCGTTCAATTCGCTTGGCACTACGATCGCCCCGAAGATCGGAGGCCTCCTCATTTTGAGTGCGGCGCCACTGGCCCTGGAACAGATACGGCAGCTTGCACCACAAGCTCTGCATTCGTACCGCGTGCAAGAGGCCGCCTCGGTCAAGTTGCCATATACCGTGATCGGGGTGGCGTTGGTTTTACTTGCGGCTGTGATCGGGACGTTCAAGTTGCCGAAGATCGAGACAGCAGCACGCAGCGCGGGACAGCAAGTTGATGATTCGATCTGGAAACATCGCAACCTTCTCCTCGGTGCGATTGGGATCTTCAGTTATGTGGGCGCCGAGGTGTCCATTGGAAGCTTCCTGGTGAACTATTTCGGCTTGCCCGAGATTGCAAACCTTTCCGCGAAGACTGCGGCAGGTTTTGTTTCGTTCTACTGGGGTGGCGCCATGATTGGACGCTTTCTTGGTGCCGGACTGCTCCGGCGTTTCAAGCCCGGAACTCTGCTTGCGCTCTGTGCGGCCCTAGCGGCATTGCTGGTTACTACTTCCATGCTACTAGGTGGCCACACGGCGATGTGGACGATTCTCGCTGTCGGATTTTTCAATTCGATCATGTTCCCGACCATTTTCAGCCTCGGCGTCGCAGAACTTGGCCCGCTCACCGGGAGCGGTTCTGGCCTCTTGAATATGGCCATCGTGGGCGGAGCAATCCTGCCCGTCATCCAAGGCGTAATTGCCGACCAACTGGGCCTTCACCATGCGTTCATTTTGCCGGTGATTTGCTATCTGTACATCCTGTACTACGGGCTCAGTGGATCGAAGCCAAATAGCGAGCGTAACGCAAGAGCGTAAGAGAGCTCACTCGGAGAATAGATATGTTAGTTGCTGGAGACATCGGCGGCACGAAGACTGACCTGGCGATCTTTTCGAGCGAGGCGGGACCTCACGCTCCCCTCGCAGAGGCAAAAGTGCACAGCGCGGACTATCCGAGCCTGCAGGCGATCGTGAAGGAGTTTCTGGCCAAGGTCCAGAAGCCGGTCGATCGAGCTTGCTTTGCAGTGGCCGGACCAGTGATTGGCGGTCGGGTGAAGACCACGAACCTGCCCTGGTTGATTGAAGAGAACTCACTCGCGCACGAACTCAATCTGAACCTTAAGGCAGTTCACCTGATCAATGACCTTGAGGCGATCGCACGTGCTGTTCCCATCTTGCGGCCGAGCGACGTGCTCACCCTTAATGCCGGTGCACCCGTTCCGGAGGGCACGATTGCGGTGATCGCGCCAGGTACGGGGCTGGGCGAGTCGTTTCTGACGTGGGACGGGGCCCGTTACCAGGCCCACAGTTCCGAGGGCGGTCATTCGGATTTTGCTCCCACCGACGCAACGCAGATCCGTTTGCTCGAATACATGCTCAAGAAATTCGATCACGTCAGCTTCGAGCACGTGTGCTCTGGAATCGGAATCCCGAATATTTATGGGTTCCTGCGCGACGTCGAAGGGATTCCCGAGACGCCCGAGGTGGCCGACATGGTTGCAGGTAAAAGTGATCCTTCGTTCGTGATCATCAACGAGGCCGTCAATCCTCTGAATCCGAGTAAGTTGTGCGCAGCGACCATTGACATGTTTGTTTCGATTCTGGCTGCAGAGGCGGGCAATCTCGCGGTGAAGTTTCTGTCGACAGGTGGTGTCTATGTGGCGGGTGGGGTCGCCACTCACATTCTGCAAATCATCCGGCAGCCAGCCTTCATGGGGCGCTTCAAACGCAAAGGACGATTTGCAGATCTGTTGGGGCGCATTCCGGTGCACGTTGTGGTCACTCCGGCAGGTTTGGCGGGCGCGGCCGCCTGTGGGCTTGAGAACTCGGGGCTCAGCTAGCAATGGTGATTCCAATGCTGGATGCGCATGTCCGAATAAAAGAGTGGTCGGCATGAATGTACTGGTGGTTGACGTCGGCGGCACACATATCAAGGTTCTCGTCACGGGCGAACGAGAACCACGGAAGTTTCCCTCAGGACCCACGCTGACCGCGAAACAAATGGTCGCGTGGGTGAAGAAGGTTACAGCGGGCTGGAAGTACGATGCGGTGTCGATCGGTTTCCCCGGACCGGTTTTAAGAAACCGGCCAGTTGCTGAACCTCACCATCTTGGAACTGGATGGGTTGGCTTTAACTACCGGGCCGCCTTTGGCTGTCCTGTAAAGCTGGTAAATGATGCAGCGATGCAGGGTTTGGGCAGCTACCGAAAAGGGAAGATGCTCTTCCTGGGATTGGGAACGGGACTCGGCTCGGCGCTGATTGTGGACGGCATTGTGGAGCCCATGGAATTAGGTCATCTCCTGTACAAGGAGGGGACATACGAGAGCTACGTGGGCAATGCGGCCTTGCTGAAGCACGGAAAGAAGAAGTGGCGCTGTCATGTCGGGGATGTGGTTGCCCGTCTGACGGCTGCTCTTGAACCGGATGAGGTGGTGTTAGGAGGCGGCAACGCGAAGGAACTGAAAGAGCTGCCTCCAAAGTGCAGGCTAGGCGACAACCGCAACGCATTTCAGGGAGGCTTTCGCTTGTGGGAACAAGAAAGCGATAAGTGCTCTCTGACTGCCACAGGATCGATTTCAAGTACGCAAAGTGCAGGAAAGGACGACGAACATGGCAGCACGCGCGGAGGCAATAGCCAGGCGCCCGGCGGTCAAGCGCCAGGCATGGAAGAATCTCGGGTCGCACTATAAGGAGATCCGGGATTTACACCTGCGACAGCTGTTTGCGAAGGACCCGAAGCGAGGTACCCGTCTGGCGGTCGAGGCGCTGGGTATTTATCTCGACTACTCGAAGAATCGCATCACTGACGAGACTCTGAAACTGCTGATCAAACTGGCAGAGGAATCACGCCTCCGGGAACGAATCGAAGCCATGTTTCGCGGGGAGAAGATCAACGTTACCGAGAAACGAGCTGTTTTGCATACGGCTCTGCGAGCGCCGCGAGAGGCATCCATCGTTGTGGACGGTGAAAACGTCGTTCGCCAGGTGCATGCGGTACTCGACCGGATGGCCAATTTTGCGAACCGAATACGCAGCGGAGAATGGAAGGGGTACACCGGCAAGCGCATACGCAATGTGGTCAACGTGGGCATCGGCGGCTCCGATTTGGGCCCGGTTATGGCCTACGAGGCCCTGAAGTACTACACCGATCGAAGCATGACATTTCGTTTTGTATCGAATGTTGACGGCACCGATTTCGCGGAGGCCGTCCGTGACCTCGATCCGTCGGAAACGCTTTTCATCATTTCGTCGAAAACCTTTACCACGCTGGAGACGATGACGAACGCCCAAACGGCCCGCGCCTGGTCGCTCGCCGGCTTGAGCGGCGACGAAAAATCAGTCGCGAAGCATTTTGTGGCGGTGTCTACCAACACCTCCGAGGTCAGGAAATTTGGCATCGATACCGCCAACATGTTCGAGTTCTGGGACTGGGTGGGTGGCCGCTACTCGATGTCCTCGGCCATCGGCCTGTCGACGATGGTCGCCATCAGTCCGGACAACTTCTACGCGCTGCTGAGTGGTCTCCATCAGATGGACGAGCACTTCCGTACCGCGCCCTTCGATCGCAACCTGCCGGTGCTCATGGGTCTGTTGGGCGTCTGGTACAGCGATTTCTTTGGAGCACAGACTGTGGCTGTGTTGCCCTATGAGCAATATCTGAAACGGTTTCCCGCCTACCTCCAGCAACTGACGATGGAGAGCAATGGCAAGCACGTGACAGTTGACGGGAAGAGAGTGGCGCACCAGACCTCTCCAGTTTACTGGGGTGAACCGGGGACCAACGGCCAGCACTCGTTCTACCAACTGATTCATCAGGGGACCCGGCTCATCCCTTGCGACTTTATCGCGTTCTCGAAGCCGCTTAATCAACTTGGGCGCCACCACGATCTGCTGGTTGCCAATGTCTTCGCGCAGACCCAAGCTCTGGCATTCGGCAAGACTGCCGAGCAGGTCGAAGCCGAAGGCACACCCGACTGGCTGGTTCCTCATCGCGTGTTCGAGGGCAATCGTCCTTCGAACACGATCTTCGCGGAACGGCTGACCCCGGAGACGCTCGGCAAGCTCGTGGCACTGTATGAACACTCTGTGTTCACGCAGGGCGCAATCTGGAACATCGACTCCTTCGACCAGTGGGGCGTGGAGTTAGGAAAAGTCCTGGCGCAGCGTATCGTCCCTGAACTTGAAAGCAAAGAAGAACCGAAACTTGCCCACGATAGTTCCACTAACAACTTGATCACCTATTACCGAAAATCCAAGGAGACCGCATGACAACTCTCGGCTTTGATAAACCGCTTTACGTTTTGCCCTTCGACCACCGGGGCTCGTTTCAGAAAAAGATGTTTGGATGGGACGCTGCCTTGAGCGCGCAACAGACAGCCGAGATCGCGGCCGCCAAGCGCGTCATCTATGACGCTTTCACAGCTGCGATTGACGCCGGCGTGCCCAAGGAAAAAGCGGGCATTCTGGTGGATGAGCAGTTTGGCGCCTCGATTCTGCACGATGCAAGTGCGGCAGGATACTCGACGGCATGCCCGGCCGAGAAGAGTGGGCAGGACGAGTTTGACTTCGAATATGGCGACGACTTCGGCAAACATATCGAAGCGTTTCATCCGACCTTCTGCAAGGTTCTGGTTCGGTACAACCCCGAAGGCGATGCCGAACTCAATCGACGCCAGTCGGCGCGTCTCAAGCGATTGTCGGAATATCTGCACGGCAACAACAGCCGCAGCCGGTTCATGTTCGAACTACTGGTGCCCGCAGAGAAGGCGCAACTTGAACGATTTGGAGGAAACAAGAAGGCCTACGATCTCGAGCTGCGTCCCCTGTTAATGGCGCAGACCATCGAACAACTGCAGGACGCTGGCGTCGAGCCGGACGTGTGGAAGATCGAAGGACTCGAGCGCCGGGAAGACTGCGAAAAAATCGTGGCTGCCGCTCGCCGAGGAGGCCGCAATCAGGTGGGCTGCATCATTCTGGGACGCGGCGAAGATGACCGCAAAGTCCGCGAATGGCTCACGACCGCATCAGGTGTGCCGGGCTTCATCGGTTTTGCCGTAGGCCGGACCAGCTTCTGGGATCCGCTGGTCGACTGGCGTGGCAAGAAGATCACCCGGGATGCGGCGGTAGCTGAGATTGCGCGTCGCTATCAGGAGTTTGTCGAGATCTTCGAAACTGCAAACAAGCCTGTTCACGCCTAGAGGAAGGAGCGAGGTGAAGACAGAAGAAGATGTGATAAAGCTGGCGCCATCCATTCTCGCGGCGGACTTCGCTCGTCTCGGGGAACAGGTGGCGGAGGCGGAGAAGGCCGGTGCGGACCGGATTCACGTGGACGTGATGGATGGACACTTTGTGCCCAATCTCTCGATGGGAGCGCCGGTCGTGCAATCTCTGCGGCGCGTGACGAGGCTCCCGCTGGAGACGCACCTGATGATCACCGATCCGGACCTGTTCCTGGAGGAATTTGTCGCCGCAGGTTCGGATTCCTTCCTGGTGCATTGGGAGGGTAACTGCAACTTGGATCGCACGGTACGGCGGATCAAGGAGCTTGGAAAACGCGCAGGGGTTGTCATCAATCCGGCAACTCCCGCCGCGGTTCTTGAGGAAATTCTGCCGGAGGTGAACCAGGTGCTGGTGATGACGGTCAATCCTGGTTTCGGACACCAGCACTTTCTCCGCAGCACGCTGCCCAAAATTGAACGTGTTCGTCAGATGGTCGAACGAATGAAACTCAACTGCGAGGTGGAAGTGGACGGAGGTGTGGACGAAGAAACCGCGCCGCTGGCTGCCGAAGCGGGCGCAGATGTCTTTGTGGCTGGGTCGTCCATCTTTGGCAACAAAGCTGGAGTGGCCGCAGCCATGGGCAGGCTGAAAACCATCATTGCGCATCACCACGACGTTATACGCACTTAAACAATTCTGCTTTTATGAGGAGACATCAATGCAACTTGGAATGATCGGTTTGGGAAGAATGGGCGCCAACATGGTGCGGCGACTTATCAATAAAGGACACAACTGTGTGGTATTCGACAGGTCGCCGCACGCAGTGAACGAACTGGTACAGGATCAGGCGACCGGCGCGACTTCGCTGGCGGACCTCGTGAAAAAACTTGCCAAGCCCCGAGCGATTTGGCTGATGGTGCCTGCTGCTGTTGTCGACCAAACTATCGCCGATCTTCTGCCGCAACTCGACGCGGGAGATATCCTCATCGACGGGGGTAATTCTTACTACATTGACGATATACGGCGTGCGAAGGAGCTTGCCCCGAGAATCCACTATGTGGATGTCGGCACCAGCGGCGGAGTGTGGGGCCTGGAGCGCGGGTACTGCATGATGATTGGCGGAGAGAATGAGGTCGTCAAGCGTCTCGACCCAATCTTCTCTGCACTGGCTCCTGGAATGGGCGACATCCCTCGCACACTTGGACGGGAGAAGGGTGATGGAACCGCTGAACAGGGTTATCTGCACTGCGGACCAAACGGCGCCGGCCATTTCGTCAAGATGGTGCACAACGGAATCGAATACGGCGTCATGGCGGCGTACGCGGAAGGACTCGGTATCTTGCGCTCCGCGAACGTCGGAAAGCGCGCAGCCGGCGCGGCCGATGCTGAAACCACGCCCTTGCGCAATCCCGAAGAGTACCAGTACGACTTGAACCTGCGGGATGTCGCCGAAGTATGGCGCCGTGGAAGTGTGATCGCGTCATGGCTGCTGGATCTTACGGCCAATGCTCTGACGCAGGATCCCAATCTCTCGAAATTTGCCGGGCGCGTCTCCGATTCCGGGGAAGGCCGCTGGACGATCAAAGCGGCGATCGACGAAGCGGTGCCCGCGCCGGTTCTGACCACGGCTCTTTACGAACGATTCAGTTCGCGCGGCGAGGCTGATTTCGCCAACAAGCTGTTGTCGGCCATGCGGTATGAATTTGGCGGACACCTGGAAAAATCTGACGGCAAGTCCAAGGTGGCGTAAAGGAGATGACAGTGAACAATTCTCATTCCGATGCGTTTGTTTTCTTCGGCGCAACCGGGGACCTCGCGTACAAGAAGATATTTCCCGCGTTGCAGGCAATGATAAAGCGCGGACATCTCAACATACCGGTCGTCGGCGTTGCCAAGGCTGGCTGGAACCTGGAGCAACTGAAGGCGCGGGCCCACGATAGCCTTGAGAAACACGGTGGCGTGGACCAGGCTGCATTCGAAAAACTCTCCCGCTTGCTCCGGTACGTGGATGGAGACTACCAGGACGCGGAAACTTTCAGGGCTCTGGGCGCGGAACTGAAAACGGCGCAGCGGCCGGCGCACTACCTTGCCATCCCGCCCACCATGTTCGAAGCGGTGCTCGAACAATTAACGCATTGCGGTTGCACGACCGATGCCCGCGTCATCGTCGAGAAGCCGTTTGGTCACGATGTGGAATCCGCGCGACATCTGAATCAGGTTCTTCTCCGCAAGTTCGATGAAGGCTCGATTTTCCGGATCGATCATTACCTGGGGAAGCGCCCAGTGCACAACATGGTCGTTTTCCGATTCGCCAATACGTTCATGGAGGCGTTCTGGAACCGCAACTACATCGAGAGCGTGCAAATCACGATGGCGGAGGATTTCGGCGTACAGGGTCGCGGTGGATTCTACGATCAGACGGGAACCATCCGCGACGTCGTCCAGAATCATCTTTTCCAGGTTCTGTGCAATCTCGCGATGGAAGCCCCGGTGAGAATGGACAGCGAATCCATTCGTGACGAGAAGGTCAAAGTCCTCAAGGCCATTCCAGCGCTGGAAGAAAAGAACGTCGTGCGGGGCCAATTTCGAGGTTATCTGGACGAGAAGGGTGTGGCTCCGGGATCGAAGGTGGAGACCTTTGCCGCGCTTCGGCTGGAAGTCAACTCCTGGCGCTGGCTCGGAGTTCCGTTCTACATCCGGGCAGGGAAGTCTTTGCCCGTGACATGCACGGAAATCGTCTGCCGGCTGCGCAAGCCTCCTACCGTAATCTCGGCGGATGTCCTGAAGTCGGATTATCTTCGCTTCCGCATCAGCCCGGATGTAGTCATCGCCATGGGCATGACGGTCATGGCGCCAGGCGAGAAGATGGCAGGTCAGTCGGCAGAGATGATTGCGAGCGACCAGCCCACCGCGGAAGAGATGGATGCCTATGAACGGGTGCTGGGAGATGCTATGGCGGGAGACGCCACTTTGTTTGCACGCGAAGACTACGTGGAGGAAGCCTGGAGAATTGTCGATCCGCTGTTGAAGAAAGACACCCACGTCTATCCCTATGAACCAAGAACCTGGGGGCCGAATGAGGCCGAGCAAGTGACGCCGCCGGGAGGCTGGCAGAATCCGGTTATCCAGCACGCCCCTTCAGCCGCTACCAAGGCCGCCTAAGAAGAGCATATGAAGATCGAAGTGTTTTCCGATGATGGATCCACGGCTCGTGCGGCCGCGAAGTTTATCGCTGCGGAGGCTGCTGCCGCCGTGGCTGCGCGCGGTCAATTCGTGATGGCTGTAAGCGGGGGCCGCACTCCCTGGATCATGCTGCGCGCGCTGGCCACGGAAGAACTCCCTTGGCAACACATCCATGTGGTGCAGGTGGACGAGCGCGTGGCGCCAGCAGGGCATTCGGATCGCAATTTGACGCATCTTCTTGAGTCGCTTGCTCACTCCCCGCTTCGTCCCGAGCAGATTCACGCGATGCCGGTGGAGTTGCCCGATCTCGAAGAGGCAGTCAGGCGATATACGTCGACTCTGCGTGATTTGGCTGGATCTCCGGCAATCCTCGACCTGGTCCACTTGGGCCTGGGGCCGGACGGGCACACAGCCTCCCTGGTGCCGGGAGATCCGGTTCTCAAGCTCACCAATGCGGACGTGGCGCTGACGGGGGAATACCAGCACCGGCGGCGAATGACTCTGACCTATCCGATGATCAATCGCGCGCGCAGGGTCCTGTGGCTGGCCACGGGCGGTGAGAAGGCAGGGATGCTAGCCCGCCTGCGCCAAGGCGACCCGTCGATTCCGGCAGGAAATATCAGTCAGGACCGAGCGGTGATTTTCACGGATCAAGCAGCAACAAGAGTGGCGGCGTAAGTGCATGAAAAGCTTAGCCTTGGAAGAGTGAGACTGACATCTCAGGACAGGTGCCGCAGACAGCCCTATTAATAAGGATAAGAACGGGGTAGGAGCCTCCATGACTGATCACGGATTTCCAACGGACAGCGCCCCCACGGCGAGGCTAACGATCGCGGGGCGCAGCTTCGGTTCGCGGCTCATGCTGGGCACGGGAAAGTATCGCAGCCCGGAAATCATGGCCGCCTGTCATCGCGAATCTGGCGCGGAAATCATCACCGTTGCGGTGCGGCGCGTCAATCTCGGCGATCGCCATTCCGACTCTATCCTCAGTCATTTGACCGGCCATTCTTATTTACTGCTTCCGAACACGGCCGGATGCAAGACCGTGGACGAAGCGGTGCGTACCGCTTACTTGGCGCGCGAGGCTGGGTTTTCCAATTGGATCAAGCTCGAAGTGATCGGAGATGACAAAACCCTGTTCCCCGACAACGAAGGCTTACTGCAGGCGACACGCATCCTGGCCAAGGAGGGTTTCGTCGTCCTGCCTTACACGACTGATGACCTCATCAATGCCCGCAAACTCATTGATGCCGGCGCAGCAGCCGTGATGCCTCTTGGGGCGCCGATTGGGTCAGGACTTGGCATCCAGAACCAGACAAACCTGCGGATTCTGCGTGATCAGATCACATCCGTACCTTTGATTGTCGATGCCGGCGTGGGCACAGCTTCGGACGCAGCAATTGCGATGGAACTGGGGTTCGACGCGGTCCTGCTTAACACGGCTGTGGCCAGCGCGCGAGACAGTGTCACCATGGCCCGCGCCATGGGTCACGCTGTAATTGCCGGAAGACTGGCTTTCGAAGCGGGGCGGATGGGGCGACTCCTGTATGCCAATGCTAGCAGTCCCAAGGACGGATTGAGTCAACCCACGACCATCCCGCCGAATATCTCGTGCGAAAAGGAATATAGCCTCACATAAAGAGAGCGAGAAGCATGAATGCGAAAATGCCCAATACGGATTCCACGAATCGGACTCAGATTCATCAAGCGCGCTCCGGACTCATTACGGACCAGATGAAGTGCGTCGCGCAGCGGGAAAAGCTGGAACCCGCGCTGGTTCGTGACGAAGTTGCTCGCGGAAGAATGGTTATCCCCGCCAACGTGAACCATCGCAACCTTGAGCCGATGTGTATCGGCGTTGCTGGAACCTGCAAGATCAATGCCAACATTGGCAATTCCGCCACTACTTCGAACATCGAAGAGGAGTTGAAGAAGCTCCGCTACTCCATCAAGTATGGTGCCGACACCGTGATGGACCTTTCGACCGGCGGCGATATTCCTCTTATCCGCCAGGCGATCATCGACGAGTCGCCGGTTCCCATTGGAACTGTGCCGATCTATGAGGCTCTGAGCAGGGTGCGTCGTGTGGAAGATCTCTCAGCGGCGCTGATGCTCGAAGTCATTGAGGAGCAAGCACAGCAAGGCGTGGACTATATGACCATCCACGCCGGCGTACTGGTTCAGCACGTCCCTCTTGCATCGGGCCGTGTCACGGGGATTGTGAGCCGCGGCGGTTCGATTCTGGCGGAATGGATGGTGAAGAACCACAAGCAGAATTTCCTCTACGAAAGCTTCGAGGACATTTGCCGGATCTTCCAGAAATATGACGTGACATTCTCACTCGGCGATGGGCTCCGCCCTGGATCGGTGGCCGACGCCAGCGACGCCGCCCAGTTTGCGGAACTCGAAACTCTGGGGGAGTTGACCAAGATCGCGTGGCGACACGACGTGCAGGTCATGGTCGAGGGGCCGGGGCACATCCCGATGGACCAGATCCAGTTGCAGGTGGAGAAAGAGAAGGAGATCTGTTTCGAAGCCCCGTTCTACACGCTGGGACCGCTGGTAACGGACATCGCACCCGGGTATGACCACATCACCAGCGCCATCGGAGCGGCGATGATCGGCTGGTATGGAGCGTCGATGCTCTGTTACGTCACGCCGAAGGAGCATCTCGGACTGCCGAATCTGGAAGACGTCAAGCAAGGCCTCATCGCTTACAAGATTGCAGCTCACGCTGCCGACATTGCCCGGCACCGGCCCGGAGCACGTGATCGAGACGATGCACTCTCTCGCGCCCGCTACCGGTTCGATTGGCGCGAGCAGTTTCGCTTGTCGCTCGATCCCGAAACCGCTCAGGCCATGCATGATGAAACCTTGCCGGAAGAAGGGTTCAAGGACGCGGCTTTCTGCTCAATGTGCGGTCCAAAGTTTTGCTCGATGAACATGCACGCGAAAACGAAGGAATTCAGCAGCAGCGAGGCAGAGGAAATTTTGAAAAGCACCCAACTTGTGGAGATTCAAAGAACGACATCCTAGTTGTGGGTTGCGGCGTCTGACGGATGAGGTGGGGAAGTGCCTGGTTGTGGAACTCGGGAAACTACTCAAAGCAGCACGGGAGCCCTCAAGCTGGGACTGGATGTCGATCACGACGTGCTGGTCGTCGGGGCCGGACTGATAGGCAGTTCGATCGCATGGCTACTCTCAAAGGCAGGCTGCAGTGTCGTCCTTATTGATGCGGGTAGTCTCGGAGGCGAGGCAAGCGCTGCCGCCGCAGGCATGCTTGCTCCGGGCGGAGAGTACCGCGAACCTTCGCCATCGGCTCGATTCGCGATCGAGAGCCTGGCCATGTATCCCACATTCGTTCGCCAGCTCGAGAACGAGAGCGGCCTCTCGATTGACTATCGCAAGTGTGGGGCGATTGAATTGGCGTACGATCACAAGCGCTGGCGCGAGTTGCAAGAACGTGCAGATGTCCAGCGGCGTTTCGGAATATCAGTTCAGTTTCTGTGCTTGTCGAGCCTGAGTGCGGTTGCACCAGGGCTAAACTTGGAAGGCTTGGTCGGCGCCCTCTTTTATCCCGACGAAGCTTGCGTGGCTCCCGGCGACCTGCTTCGGGCCTTGCGAACCGTATGTGAACGCGAAGGCGTCAAGACTCTGGAACATAGCCCGGTTGAAAGCATTGACGCAGAACGCGGCCGAGTGATGGTGAGAGTCCGCGAGCAGCGGATCACGGGGCGACATCTCGTCTTGGCTGCCGGTGCCTGGAGTTCCCAGATTCCTGTCAGCCGCCTAGGAGTGACCACACACATCCCCGAAAGCTTTCCCGTCAAAGGCCACCTGGTCGGGTATCGGCTTCTCTCGGGTTCACTGCGTCCGATCCTGCGGAATGGCCACCACTACATCGTGCAACGAAAGAACGGTTTCACCATCGCCGGTTCGTCGGAAGAGCAATGTGGCTTCGACAGAAGCGCCAATCCAGAGCGGATCAGCGAGATTCGCCATGCCGCCGGTTCCTTTTACACACCGATATCCATGCTGGAACCAACGCGGGAGTGGACAGGCTTCCGGCCTGCTAGCGAAAGCCATGCGCCCACGATCGGTAGAGTGCCGGGAACGAATGTGTGGCTCGCATATGGGCACTATCGCAACGGCATTCTCTTGACTCCGGCCACCGCTCATCTTGTCTCTGACCAGATTCTGAATGCGCCCCACAAGTCACAGGAAGATGGCTCACTCCCGTTGACTGCTTCCATCGAATCGGGACGGGCTATCGGTTGACCGGTGTCGGCAGGATTGGCAAGTGACGGACTCCTGACGACTGGCGCCAAAACGCAGCACAGCCCGCCTTCTGCCACGCATGGCTCTCCGCGGAACTAAGTGATTGATCCTGCACGAGCCTTCAAGACAGACAAACGCCGCTCCTGGCGTGGAATGCCGGATGCAAAATCCTTTGGACTGACAGTTGGACGCTGGCCGCGACGGCATAACCATGCGTCTGGTGGGGATCACGGAAGGTTCAATCGCAACCCGCATGAATGAGGCAAAGTGAACAATTCCATCCCAGAGTTGCTTGCCGACGTGGATGATTCAGGCACCGGCGTGACTGCGACTACCGCAGGTACGAAGCGACCGACATGGGCGGAGGCGGAAGGCAGTCCGCTGCCGCTCGGCGTCACTTGGATTGAAGAGGAGCAAGCGTTTAACTTTGCCGTGCAGTCGGAACATGCGGAAAGCGTCACTCTGTTGCTCTACGGTTCCACCGATTTGGTGAACCCGCTTTTTACGTACCGCTTCGACTTTCTTCGCAACAAGTCGGGACAGATTTGGCATTGTCGTATCCCAGTCTCCCAAGTTGGTGAGTGTGTCTATTACGGGTACTCGGTGTCGGGTGAGGCTGTTCCCAACATTCATAGCTTCGATCCGCAAAAGGTTCTGCTCGACCCCTACGCGCGAGGCGTGTTTTTTCCAGCCGAATTCGATCGCACTCTGGCAATGAGAGAAGGATCAAACGCAGGCCGCGCACCACTAGGCGTGCTGACTGCTCACCGTCCGGCCTTTGACTGGAGCGGAGACCGGTCTCTGCATCATGAGGGGGATGCAATCATTTTTGAACTGCACGTCAAGGGCTTCACCAAGAATCCCAACTCCGGTGTAGATCCGTCTCGGGCCGGGACGTACGCGGGCTTGGTGGAAAAGATCCCATACCTGAAAGATCTCGGAATCACCGTTGTGGAGCTAATGCCGATTTTCCAGCGCGATCCGCAGGAAGGCGACTACTGGGGCTACATGCCTTTGAATTTCTTCGCGCCCCACGCCCAATACGCCAGTACCTGCGATGACGATGAGCAGCATATTGAATTCAGAAACATGGTGAAGGCATTTCACGAGGCGGGTATCGGCGTGGTGCTCGACGTTGTCTACAACCACACCTGCGAAGGAGATCACCGGGGCCCCATTTACAGCTATAAGGGTTTCGACAGCGCCAGCTATTACATGATGTCCTCCGACCCGGCCAACCCGTATGCCAATTACTCCGGTACCGGCAACACCTTGAATTTCGGCCAGGCCCATGTGCGCAAGATGGTGATGGACAGCTTGCGGTATTGGAAAAAGGAAATGCACGTTGATGGATTCCGCTTCGATCTGGCATCGGTTTTCAGCCGCAATGCGGATGGGTCCCTGAACTGGGGGCACGCTCCCATTTTTAGTGAGATCGCGGCCGACCCGGAGTTGGGTAAGTTACGGTTGATCGCCGAGCCTTGGGACACGGGCGCTTATCAACTCGGCCGGGGGTTTCCCGGCATCACCTGGCTCCAGTGGAACGGGCGATTCCGGGATGACGTTCGCCGTTTCATCAAAGGCGACCCTGGGATGGTTCCTGACCTAATGCGGCGCATCTATGGCAGCGACGATTTCTTCCCCGACGGCCGCGCCGACGCCTATCACGCCTACCAGAGTGTGAACTACATCGCTTCGCACGACGGATTCACCTTGTACGATCTCGTCGCGTATAACCAGAAGCGCAATTGGGTGAATGGCAACAATAATCAGGATGGGACTGACGATAATTACAGTTGGAACTGTGGGCACGAGGGTGATGAAGGTGCGCCGGCCGAAGTGCTGGCGCTGCGCCGCAAACAAGTGAAGAATCTGTTCTGCCTGCTGATGCTGTCGAACGGAACTCCCATGTTCCGCGCCGGCGACGAATTCCTGAACGCCCAGTTCGGCAACAACAATCCCTATAACCAGGACAACACTACGGGATGGCTCGACTGGAGCCAACTGCGAGCGAATCAGGACATTTTTCGCTTCTTCAAGAACATGATTGCGTTTCGTAAGAGCCATCCTGCGTTAGCGCGCAGCCGGTTCTGGCGGGAGGATGTCGCGTGGTACGGGACTGGCGCAAGGGCCGACCTGTCCTATGACTCCCGCAGCCTGGCGTTTTGCCTCCACGGTGGTTCTCAAAACGATGACGACCTCTACGTCATGATCAACGCGTACTGGGAGGAGTTGGAGTTCCAGGTCCAGGAGGGCACTGCGCAGGAGTGGACAAGGATCGTGGACACGGCGCTGCCGAGCCCCTCCGACTTTTCGTTGAGTGAGGAACGCCTGAGGACTGCGATGTACGAGGTGGCTCCGAGATCAGTGGTCGTGTTACTTCGACCGCGCAATTAGAACGCAGTAAAAGAAAGAAATGGAAGCGGTCGGTGCGCCAGCTCATTGGCTGGAACAATTCGCCGCTATCGAGTCTGGAGAAAGAGTGACGGGATGGAAGCCGGACAATCGAACAACTCGTTTGCGCGCGGACCTCTCCTAGTCATCGGTTCCTTGATCTGGCGCGTGAGCACTGCGTTGGCGGCGACTCCTCCTGCGCTGAGCCCAACGAACATCTTTGCTCCTGCCTCAACGCCTGCGAGGTCGGTCACTAACCTGTCCCTGTTTGTGCTTGCGATCACGGGAATCATCTTTGCAGTGGTCTTTACGCTGTTGGCGTACGCCATCATAAAGTTCCGCGGGCGAGTTGTGGATGCGGGCCGCGAACCTGCCCAGGTATATGGAAGTACTCAGATTGAGTTGGCCTGGACCATCATTCCCATCCTGATCGTTATCGTGTTGTTCTTGGCTACGGCGCGAGTAATCCATGCCGTTCAAGACGCTCCCGAACCACCGAACGCCCTGGAGATCACTGCCATCGGACATCAATACTGGTGGGAGTTTCGCTACCCGAAGCTGGGGGTGGTCACAGCGAATGAGTTGCACATCCTAGTGAGCGATCCCGTAAATCCGAGCCCCACGTTCTTGAATTTGCTTTCTGCTGATACCGACCACAGTTTCTGGGTCCCGGAGCTCGCAGGCAAGACGGATCTGATTCCTGGTCATCCGAACCGAATGTGGATGGACCCGCAGCGCACGGGAATTTTTCTCGGCCAGTGTGCGCAGTACTGCGGGGTTCAGCACGCAAAGATGCTGTTACGTGTCTCGGTGGACAGTCCGGAAGATTTTGCCGCATGGGTGCGGAGCCAACAGCAGCCCGCAGTTCAGGACGCTAGCGTTGCGGCGGGAAGGCGAGTTTTCGAAACCACTGCCTGCATCAACTGTCACACGGTGGCGGGAACGAATGCCAATGGGCGCTTCGGTCCGGACCTCACGCACTTGATGAGCCGAGCCACCATTGCGTCCGGTGCAGCCCAAAATACACCAGAAAAGCTTCGCCTTTGGATTCAGGACCCGAACAAAATCAAGCCCGGCTCACTGATGCCGGCCATGCAGTTGAGCGATGCAGATTTGGACGCCGTCGTGAGTTATATGGAGACGCTGCGTTAGAGGGATTTGAAAGCCAATATGTCATCGAATGCGATCACGATTCCCGGCGCGCAGACGGAAGAGAAGCCTTGGGTTGACACGCTTCACGGATGGTTGACTACGGTCGATCACAAGCGGTTGGGCATTCTCTACATCGTTTACGCGCTGCTGTTTCTAGTTGTCGCCGGGGTCGAAGCGCTCATCATGCGCATTCAACTGATGTACCCGCATAACGATGTGGTGTCGCCGCAGGTCTTCAATCGCATGTTCACCCTGCATGGCACGACCATGGTCTTCTTCGTGGGCATGCCTATCCTGTTTGGGTTTGCCAACTATCTTGTGCCATTGATGATCGGCGCTCGCGATATGGCTTTCCCGCGGCTGAATGCTCTCAGTTTCTGGCTTTCGGCGCTGGGTGGTTTTCTTCTCTACTTCAGCCTGGTGGGCGCAAATGGGCTCTACGGCGCGGGCAATGCCCCGGACGTCGGATGGTGGGCATATGCTCCCCTGACGGCGCGGGCCTTTTCGCCAGGTCACAGCTCGGATTATTGGACGCTGTCGCTGCTGGTTTCCGGTTTTGGGAGCATTGGAACCGCAATCAATATCATCGCGACCATTCTGTGCCTCCGCTGCCCAGGCATGAAACTGAGCCGCATGCCTCTGCTGGCATGGCTCAACCTGGTGATGTCGGGAATGGTCCTCATCACGATCACTCCACTATCCGCGGCCCAGATCATGTTGCTGGTAGATCGCTATCTGGGCGGCCATTTCTTCGATGCGCAGGCTGGTGGCTCGGCCATGCTGTGGATGCACTTCTTTTGGATATTCGGCCATCCCGAGGTCTACGTACTGATTATCCCCTGCTTCGCTTTCATGTCGGAAATCATCCCTGTGTTCTCCCGCAAACCGATTTTTGGATATCCGGTTATGGTCGCGGCCACGGTGTGCATTGGCTTCGTGAGCATGAGCGTGTGGGCACACCACATGTTCACGGTCGGAATGAACTCTTACGCGAACAGCTTTTTCACCATCACCACCATGGCCGTGGGTGTTCCTACGGGAATTAAGATCTTCAACTGGCTCGGCACGATGTGGGGAGGGAAAATCCAGTTCAAGACGCCGATGATTTTCTGCATCGGATTTCTATTCCAATTTCTGATCGCCGGTCTCACCGGCATCATGCTGGCAGCTGCGCCCTTCGATTGGCAGCTTAGTCTGTCGTATTTCGTTGTCGCGCACTTTCATTACACACTCGTAGGTGGGGTTTTATTTGCCGTCTTCGCCGCCATCTACTACTGGTACCCAAAAATCACGGGGAGAATGTTGAACGAAACACTCGGCAAATGGCACTTCTGGCTTTTCCTGATCGGCTTCCACCTCACATTCGACCTCATGCACATTCCAGGATTGTTGGGCATGCCGCGCCGGATTTACACCTACGAGCCCGGGCGTGGTTGGGATACTTTGAACCTGCTAATAACCCTCGGCGCATTCATTCAGGCGATTGGCACCCTGGTGTTTGTGGCAAACATGGTTATTTCCTATTTCAAGGGCGCCAAGGCGGGCAACGATCCCTGGGACGCATGGACGCTGGAATGGTCCACCAGCTCTCCGCCGCCAGCGTATAACTTCGCATCCATCCCTGTGGTCGCGAGCCGGCGGCCCTTGTGGGACCTGAAGCATCCCGACGATCCGGACAGTCGTTACGAGTGAAGACACCGCCATGAGTAAAGGAAGAAAGCAATGAGCGCTTTGGCAAATCCGATTCCTCAGATACCGGAACCCTGGCGGCTTCCCGACCGTGGGAAGGTCGCTATGGCCGGACTCATCGTTGCCGAGTCGGCGATCTTCACGATTTTTGTTGTGGCGTACCTGTTCTATGTGGGTAAGAGCCTGACCGGACCAACTCCGCGCGAAGTGCTCGAGACGCCGATCTTTTATACGATCTGCTTATTATCGAGCAGCCTAACGATTCATCTTGCGGCGAAGTCGCTTAAACACGACAGGGCGGGCGGGTTTCTCGGTTTCTGGCTGCTCACCATCTTCTTAGGCGGGACTTTTCTGTACGGCACCGGCAAGGAATGGCACAGGCTGATCTACGAACACGGCTTGACGATCTCGACGAACCTCTTTGGGACCACCTATTACTCGCTGGTCGGCCTGCATGCCTTTCACGTCACCGCAGGTCTAGTCACGCTCTTGATTGGGGCCATTTTCGCACTGGCGGGCCGCGTGCGTGCGGAACAGTCAGGTCGAGTGGAAGTCCTCTCGATGTACTGGCATTTTGTCGATGCCGTGTGGGTAGTGGTTTTCACCGTGGTTTACCTGCTGGGGCGCTGAGGAGGGGAAATGGCAACGCTGTTGGCAACCGAGCAAATGAGCGAAAGTCCCCGGGCTCCACGTGAAATCGAGGTACCCGCGCCGACTGTTTGGCCCTTTGTATTGGCTTTTGGGTTCACCTTATTATGTGCGGGCCTCGTTACGAGCGTGTCGGTCACTGCACTTGGCGCCGTGCTTTCTGTTGCAGGCTGCATCGGCTGGTTTCGCGAAGTCTTTCCTCACGAGCACGAAGAGGTTGTGCCAGTGGTTCCCGATGATGTTCGCATAACCACTGAACGGCGCGTGGTCGAGCGGCTTCCTGTTCCAGCTTATCAGCTGCGTGCATGGCTTCCCGTCCACACCTATCCGATTTCCGCGGGTGTGAAGGGTGGGCTGGCTGGTGCAGTGGCCATGGCCATGTTGGCCTGTGCCTACGGCGTGTTGAAGGCCGGAAGCATTTGGTACCCGATCAATCTTCTTGCCGCAGTCGTGTACGCCGAATCGCTGAAGCTCGGGCCCGCACAGTTGTATTCCTTCCATGCGGACAGCTTCGGGATTGCTCTGGTCTTACACGTCATCGTGTCTGCGCTGGTTGGTTTGCTCTATGGCGCGATGCTTCCCATGTTCGCGCGCCGCCCAATCGTACTTGGAGGGTTGATCGCGCCAGCGCTGTGGTCCGGCCTGATTTACATGATATTGGGCCTAGTCAATCCATTGCTCGCGAGCCACATTGACTGGCCCTGGTTTATTGCTTCCCAAGTGGCGTTTGGGGTCGTTGCAGGCTTCGTTGTTGTCCGCCAGTCACGTATGACGACGCGCGAGAACCTCGCTTTCGCCCTGCGCGCAGGCATTGAAGCTCCGGGGATTATTTCATCTCGAGAAAGCGAAGAGAAGCGTCCGTGAACCGATTTCGATATCTATGTGCTTCCGCGGCGCTGAGCCTGCTGCTCTCGGCGTGTAGCTCTCCGCATGGTCAGCCCCAGGAGGGTTCGGAACCCATTGCTCCGAGCCAGGTTTTGGAATTCACCATGCTTTATGCGGAAAATTGCGCGGGCTGCCATGGCGCCCAAGGACGAGGGGGACCAGCGATTGCCATGGCAGATCCCGTTTATCTTGCCATTGTGGATGAACCGTCCATGCGCAAAGTCATCGCCAACGGCACACGCGGAACCTCGATGCCAGCATTTGCTCAAAGCGCGGGCGGAATGCTGACGGACAAACAGATTGATGTGATTGCGAGCGGAATTTTCTCACGTTGGGCACGACGAGGGATTCTCGACGGAAGCAATCCACCTTCCTACGCGGCAAAAACCACGGGCAACGCCGTGAATGGCGAACTTGTTTACAGAACGTATTGCTCCTCCTGCCATGGCTCTGGTGGCCAGGGCAGCCCCAAGGGAAGTGCCATTACGAACGATTCATTCTTATCTCTCGTCAGCGATCAGGGACTACGCACGATGGTCATCGCTGGTCGGCCTGAATTAGCGGCCCCAGACTGGCGCGGCAACGTTCCGGGAAAACCGATGACGGACCAGGAAATCACGGATGTCGTTGCCTGGCTTGCGTCACGCCGCGTCGAAAGTCCCGGGCAGCCTTATTCAGCTTCGAATCACGCGCAGCACTAGGAGTTCAGATATGTCGACCAATCCCGTCATTGCCCCGCCGAGTGACACTGCGGTTTCTCGTCGTGGGTTTTTTATGAAGCTGGGAATTATGTTCAACGGATTCGCGGCCATGGTATTAGCCGTGCCCATTGTGGGATTTCTTTTTTCGTCGGTTACGCGCGGGCGTGCGAGCGGCTATCTCTCGTGGGTGCCGCTCGGACGCATCGACGAATTTCCCGAAGGCCAAACTCGGCTGGCTACTTTTCGGAATCCCTACGTAATGCCAACCGATGGAAAGACCGTGGACACAGCCTGCTGGGTGCGGCGTATTGCCGGCGATCAATTCCAGGTCTTTGCGATCAACTGCGCACATCTCGGCTGCCCGGTCCGCTGGTTTCAGCAGTCCGGTCTTTTTATGTGTCCTTGTCACGGTGGAGCTTACTACCGCGACGGCTCGCGTGCCTCAGGACCGCCAGAGCGCGGCCTATTCGAGTATCCGTACCAGGTCAGAGACGGCGTGCTGACAATACATGCCGGGCAATTGCCGACGCCCGGTGCGGCGATGGGACATCTGTCCGCGGAGAGGCCGCCATGCGCATAATTGCGAAGGTAGGAGAATGGTTCGACCATCGCTTGCAGCTCGCCGCGCCCATTCGCGAAGCCGCCGAACATCCCGTGCCACGGAACACGGCGAGCTGGTTCTACGTATTCGGCAGCGCGGCGCTCACTGTCTTCATTCTCCAACTTGTGACCGGAATTTTGCTAGCGCTGATTTACGTGCCCTCAGCCGGCGAGGCTTGGAGCAGTCTGCAGACTCTGAATCATCAGGTGGCGCTCGGCTGGTTCATCCGCGCGATGCACGGATGGGGCTCCAACTTCATGGTGGCGATTGTCCTGATTCACATGGTGCAGGTCTTCCTGTTCGGGGCCCATAAGTTCCCGCGTGAACTAACTTGGGTTATTGGCGTTTTTCTTCTGCTTATGACTCTCGGCATGGCCTTCACTGGGCAAGTGCTGCGCTTCGATCAGGATGCCTATTGGGGACTCGGGATTGGGGCGTCGATCTCTAGCCGCGTTCCCATCGTCGGTCCTGCAGTCGTGAAGCTGTTACTGGGTGGACCGATTATCGCCGGTGCAACCCTCTCCCGATTCTTTGCCTTGCACGTGTTCGTAGTTCCAGGAATGCTGATTGCGTTTGTGGGCCTTCATCTCTTAATGGTGCTGAAGCTGGGCATCAACGAATGGCCGATGCCCGGGCGCGTCGTGAAGCGGGCCACCTATGAACGCGATTATCATGCGCTGACCCGGCAAGAAGGTGCGCCCTTTGTTCCGTATGCGATTTGGAAAGATCTGTTCTTTGCGGCATTTATCATCCTGGCTATCGCCGCGTGCGCGTTCTACTTCGGTCCGTTTGGACCAACCGGCCAGCCCGATCCGACGATCATCCAGACTGCCCCCAAGCCGGATTACTTTTTTCTATGGCTTTACGCTTTGCTCTCATTGCTTCCTCCCTCGATGGAGACGCCATTTCTTCTCATCGGCCCACCTGTGGCTATCCTGGCGTTGATTCTTCTGCCGTTTCTTTCCGGCGAAGGAGAAAAGAGCTGGAAGCGCCGGCCCATTGCGGTCCTCACGGTGATGCTGATTGCGATCACCCTTGGAACTTTCACCCGTCTCGCGCAGTTCGCGCCGTGGAGTCCACAAATGAATGCTTGGAGCGGTGATCCTGTCCCGGACTATTTCGTGCATGGCACAACTGCACTGGAGCGCCAGGGTGCGCTCGTGTTTCAGGTAAAGCAGTGCCGCAACTGCCACGCCCTTGACGACACCGGCGGACAGAGGGGCCCGGCCCTGGACAGTGTCGCCGTTCGACTGACACAAGACCAGCTCGTCCGGCAGGTAATTCAAGGTGGCGGCAACATGCCTGCCTATGGAAACAACCTAAGTCCTGCGGAGACGACGGCGCTCGTAGCATTTTTAGAATCGTTGCATCCCGCAGGGCAAACTCCAGCGCGCGATGCATCGCGCGAGATGGTTCTTGGCGACAGCGGCCAGAAAGCTCCCGGCACTCAGCGCTAGGATGAAGATCGATGCCACACACTCATCACATCGCTTTCGAATCATTTCCGGTTGCCGCAGCCTTAGTTGTCATGGCGTTGGTCTACGTGCGTGGATGGGTTTGTATTCGCGGGCTTGACCTGGCCACGATTGAGGGCTGGCGCGCCGTCTGTTTTCTCCTAGGACTGTTCTTCATCTGGCTGGCAGTGGGTTCTCCACTAGCTGCACTCAACCACGAACTGCTGACAGTCCACATGGTTCAGCATTTGCTCCTTATGACGCTGGCTCCTCCCTTCATCTGGCTGGGTGCGCCTATGAAGCCGCTGGCGCATGGTTTACCGCAGCGATTCGTGCAATTGATAGTTGCCCAATTGTTTCGCCTGATGCCAGTGCAGCGACTGGGCAGGGCAATTACACAGCCTACTGTTTGTTGGCTCGCAGCCGCTGGCACTTTGATTGGATGGCATATTCCTTCTGCGTTCATGCTCGGAATGCAATCCGAAATATGGCATGCGATTGAACAAGCCTCGTTCCTGGTAAGCGGGCTTCTTTTCTGGTGGCCCGTTGTCCGGCCTAGGCCCGCTGCCTCGAACGGGTCAGAGTGGTCAACGCTTTTGTATCTTTTTCTCGCGACTTTGCCGTGCGACATCCTCTCTGCATTTCTGGCATTTTGTGACCGCATTGTGTACCCGATTTATCCGTCTGCGCCTGGTCGGTTCAACCTCACGCCTCTGCAGGATCAACAATGCGCAGGCGCGTTGATGTGGGTCAGCGTGACCTTAGCGTATTTGGTGCCGGCGGCAGTCATAACGGTGACACTGCTTTCGTCGACCGACAATGAGTTACGGCATCATCCTCGTGGTGCTTACGAACCACTGGCATCTCGGTTGACCGGCTCGGATGCGGAGGTGGTCTAGGCTTGGCTACCGAGGCCATCATCGACGTTAGTGTTCCGTCCCAAGTGGCGCGAGGCGAGGGGCCCTTTCGTGCAACTCGCACACTCGCCACAGTGGCTGATTACTGGGCACTCACCAAACCAGAAATCAATTTCCTGATCGCTATCGCAACCTTTGCCGGTTTCTATCTCGCCCGTCCATCTGGACCTCACGAATTTCCATTCTTGCTGCTGATCCACACGCTGTTCGGCACCCTGCTCGTAGCGAGCGGCACCGGCACTCTCAACCAATATATAGAGCGGCGCTTTGATGCCCAGATGCGCCGGACCGCAAGACGCCCTCTGGCGGCCGGACGAATCGTGCCGTCCAGCGCGCTGTGGTTCGGTATCGCCCTCTCGGTGGCGGGCGCCTTCTGTTTGGCGGCGACCACGAACATCCTGGCCAGCCTGCTTGCCGTCGCAACCCTGGCTGGCTACATATTCCTGTACACTCCGCTAAAACGAATCACGCCCTTTAGCACGCTGGTGGGCGCTATTCCGGGCGCAATGCCTCCGCTAATTGGATCAACCGCAGCGAGTGGCAGGCTGGGTTCGGAAGCCTGGGTTCTCTACCTCATTCTCTTTCTATGGCAGTTCCCCCACTTCATGGCGATCGCCTGGATGTACCGCGAAGACTACGAAAGGGCGGGCTATCTTGTTCTGCCGCGCGGCTATTCGAGAGATCGCATTGCAAGTCTGCAAACTATATTGCCCCTGCTGCTATTGGTCTTGGCGACTCTCCTGCCAACGGTTTGGCGCGAATCCAGTCTGCTTTATCTAGTCGGGGCTTTGTTCTTGAGTTTGAGCTTTCTCTACTTCGGGATGCGGTTCGTTCTTCACAAGTCCGTCGCGAGCGCACGAAGGCTCCTGGCTGCGTCTATCCTCTATCTTCCGTTGCTGCTGGCGCTGAGGATGGTCCCTTAGGCCGGATGACCTTCGTGCCGGCAAGTCGGGTTCTAGCTGTACTTGATGATGAACGCGGTCTTATCGTCGATGCGGTCGTCTTCGCCGACCTTCCGATAGTATTCGTCGCGCTTTAATGCATAGTCCAGGATCGAATTACAAATCTCCTTTGCGGAGCTTTCTTGATGATCACGAACGATTGATTCAATCCGCAGACGATCCTCCTCATCGCTACCGTCATACACGCCGTCGGAGTACAGAAAAACGATGTCGCCCGGGTTCATCAACTTGATCTCCGCCACATCCGAGGAGTTGATTTGCCGGGGCCTGATCGCCATTGCAAAATACTTGTTGCGATCAGGATGATCCTCGGGAATTTCGAGTCCGAGCGCAGGAAATTGCACGAGATGATCAGTATGCATCGGTAGGAAGCGCCCGCGCTCCGCCGAATACACTAACGGCGGAGGACTGCCAAAATTTACAAAGCGAAAATGCCCCTCGGAACGCAGTTCGCCGTAAAGCATGGTCGCGATTTCGCGTGCTTCCTCATGCGTGTCCGACCCCAAAGCATTGCGTGCCGTGACAGATTGCGCCAGCCGGAGATTGATTTCTTCGAACACCCTCGCGGTAGTCTTTCCGTACAGATCGAGTTCGGCGAGCATACAAGCATGGAAGGTGTCGTGCACGGTCGAGGCTATCTTCGCCGAGATGATGCCATGGCCCTGCGCATCCACCAGGAGGACTCCGGCAGTCGTGTAGAGCTCGTGTAAATTATCGGCGACTTGGAGTTGGTCTGAACTTTTCGCCCACCTGTAATCGGCCTCGCGCACATCACTACCGCTAGATTTCGACCGAAGCCATTGCACATGTTGATCCACCGAATTTCGTGGAATCTGACCCTCCGGAAGCGGCTCCAGATACTCTCTGGACAGCCGTAGAGCGGTCGCGATACGTGCGTCAATGTTGTAGCGTTGCTGGAAGTTCAAGTACTCGAAGAGATCGCCGCCCACACTTCCCGCCGGAATGGAATAGCCATACATCTCCGTTCTGGCCAGATGTGGTATCGCGCCGTCTATCGGCATCAACCTCTTGCGGAAGTACTCGTCAATACCAGGTTCTATCGGAGATCCCATGGCGAATGTGTCGCAGCCCACTTCCAGGCGGATGCAAGAGGAGCTATCCGACTGGCGCGAAGTGGCGTTTATCCTCCAGCAACCTTTCGAATGCGTCCGGGGCCAGGAGATCCAGTGATTGCACCACAACGTCCGCGGGCAGTTGCTTGCCGTTGTGACTGACTCCGATGCTCTTCATGCCGGCGCTGTGCGCTCCCTGAACACCGGCGACGGCGTCCTCCACCACAATGCACCTTTCGGGCGGCACTCCCACGCGGGAGGCAGCGATCAGATACACTTCGGGATCCGGTTTGCCCCGGTGCACGTCGTCAGCGGACACGATGCCTTGAAAGATATGGGTTGCTGAAAGCGCGTGAAGAACGGCATCGATATTCGCGCGCGGTGCCGCGGAGGCGATAGCCTGCAGCCATCCCTCTCTGTGAAGGCGGTGCAGCCAGGCTGCGACCCCGGGCTCAGGCGACATGCCTTCTCTTCGAACCAAATGACGGTATAGTTCCTCTTTGGCCGTGGAAATTTTCTCGATGCGCTCGGGAGTGGCTGCGGCGCCCAGCCACCGCGGGATGATGGAGTCATTGCGCTGGCCGAACGAAGATAGAAACTGTTCTCTTGTGATGGTGATGCCTTCATTGGCCAGCGTGTTCCGCCAGGAAATCCAGTGGAACTCTTCCGAGTCGATTAACGTTCCATCCATGTCCCAGAGAACTGCTCGGCTAGCGCTCATTTCATTCTCCTTCTTAAGGATATCTTCGGCGCAATGTCCCGCGCGATTGGCAAACGAACGAAAGAGTTGGCTGTCACGATGCGGTGCGGCTCAATTGACCGAGCCGCACGCTTCGCTGGGGTTACTCCTCACCCGACCTTTTCGGCGACCTGGGAGAGTGCGTACTCTTCCAGGTGGCGGGCGTCGCTATTGAACTTGCGAATGCCCTCTGCCAGTTTCTCTGTCGCCATCGCGTCTTCGTTGTGCATCCAGCGGAATGTCTTCTCATCCAGGTGGAGGCGTTCTTCCTTACTGGCTTTCGCCAGTGCCGGATCGAGCTTACGATCCAGCGTTCCCTCGGACTGCTCGAGCTTGTCAAGCAGGTCCGGACTGATGGTGAGCAAGTCGCATCCGGCAAGCCGAACGATCTGGTTTATGTTCCGGAAGCTGGCGCCCATCACCTGCGTCTTGTAGCCGTATTTCTTGTAGTAGTTGTAGATTCGAGTGACGGATGCAACGCCAGGGTCCTGGTCGGCGGGAATTTCGGCGCCGCCCTTCTCCTTCTTATAC
>Ga0335069_10000953_pt1 | contig 46725 bp, 42 predicted proteins | sample Lox_Sample_11_FD_206714 | JGI IMG/M metagenome (GOLD analysis project Ga0335069, IMG submission 206714) | Soil microbial communities from Loxahatchee National Wildlife Refuge, Florida, United States - Lox_Sample_1.1 | ecosystem: Environmental > Terrestrial > Soil > Wetlands | place: USA...
CCGTCGCTTGAGCCTTGCTGTCAGATTCAGCAGCTACCGCTGGTGCTGCCACGCCATTCTCAGCTTCATTAGGTGGCAACAAACGTTTGCGGAAGTCATCCAGTTTGAGGCTCATTGCAGCTAAATCGCTCCTTACGTTCATCTCCTGCATCAGCAGAAGTGAAGATTCAATCAACTTGCTAAAAGGAGTGTAAACTCGGATTAACTTTAATACAAGATGTTTTAGTTGCTTTAGCTACTTATTTAGCCTCACAAACGCCTCATCGCCACTAATCATGCGCTCAAACAGGTGATCTTCGGCTCGGCTCCCTACTGATGGTTATCAATTCGCGCGAAGTATTAGGAAAATTGAGGCGGAAATACCTTCGCGCCACGAGGGGTTCAGGCCCGTGGCGCGGATATAGGACAGCGGCTAATGCAAGGTCGGCTGGTCTTGCGGGGCCGTGTCGTTGGCCGACCCAGCCGAATGATCCTCCGCAAAGGTTGCACTTAACTCAGCGAAAGCGCGCTGCAATTCACTGACCTGCTTCAGCGAGATGGCCAGCGCGTTAACTCGTTCGCCCAAGCTTCTGACCGAGTCGAGCGAACTCACGATCTGCCCGATCTCCGCGTGAACGCCTTGGGTGAGCTCGGTCACTTGATCCTGAAACAACTGGATTGGCTCAAAGTCCTTGGCCAACGGCTCGAGCTGAGTGCGGAAGTCGTGGAGAGAGCCGAAGCCTTCGGACACTTGCGAGAGCTGGTGATAAACCTTGCGCAGGGGCTCGAAGGTCCGCGCCACCGACTTATTGAGGCGTTCCAGCTGATCGTTGGCCAGCGCGAAATCGGTCGATTTGCTCCGCAGCTGTGCGGCATGTCCAAAGACCTTATCTACCGCAGCGGCCATCGGTTTTGGGAGCTGCGAGAGATTTACCTCTTTCGCGGTTTTCGGAGGCTCGGTCGGCTTTTCCATCACTTCGATGGTCGACCCAACCGCCGCGCTCGCCGCGCTCTTGGTCTCCTTTTCGATCGGCTGGAACAGGCGTTTCGTAATCTCTTCGAGTCTGATGCCCACATGACCCTCGCTCTCTGACCGTGAATGATGAACTCGCTTTGAAATACCAGATTTAGATAGCATAACGTTACCAAACCTAGTTTAAGTGATGATTCACTCAGGAGTGAAAACTTTAATCACTCACAAAGCATCTTAATTAGCTAATATTTGCCTTTTTCTACTAATTTTAGCTTCTAAACATCAAACGACGCCAAATACCATCACAGAGGTGAGCAGAGCGACACCGCGCGAGCCGCACTTTTCGGTCTCGAAACCGACAGCTCAGCGACCCGTGAACCTGGGTTCGCGACGAGCCCTGAAGGCTTCTGCACCCTCTTGCCGGTCGGCACTGACCTCCTGGGGCCAGGTGAAATTCAGGTATTCGCGTTCGATGCGGGTCGTTTCTGACTCGATCGACGAGTAGTGGCCGTGCTTAACCGCCTTGCTGTAGAGGGGCGGAATCTTCTTGAGCATCTCGGCCCATCGGATAGCCTCGTCGAGCAGTTTTGCGTCCGGTACGACCCGATTAACCATCCCGAGAGAGAGCGCCCGATGCGCATCCATCGGCTCACCGCCGTTCCAGGCGAGCAGGAGAAACTCGAGACTCGCCTTAAAGGGGAGGAAGGGCTGGTAGTCGAAAGGCGGAACGGGCACCGCTACGCGGGGTTCGGGGAAACCGAACCGGGCGCTTTCAGCCGCAATCGTGATGTCGCATCCGCGCACAGCCAGAGCCCATCCGGCGCCGAGGACATGACCCTGCACGGCTCCAACAATCGGCTTGAAGACCGTCACGCCGTTTTGCGGATAGGCGCGATGGATTCGAATCGCCCATGGGATACCGAGGTCATCGAGCGGATCACTGAGATCGGCGCCAGCGCAGAAGGCTTTGCCGGCGCCGCGCAGAATCGCGACGCGCGCGTCGGCATCGTTTTCGAAGCGTGCCCAGGCGTCGTTGAGGGCATCGCTCAAGGCGGGATTCAGTGCGTTGAGCTTGTCCGGTCGGTTGAGTGTGACGAACGCAATCTGGTCTTTGACTTCGTAGAGAAGAATCGGTTCAGCCATGCGCGCATCGTAGCACGCACCTTTAGATCGTTCCCCGTTCGCGCAAGCTGCTGACTTCCTCCCAACTCAGGCCAAGCAGGTCGGTCAGCACTTCCTCGGTGTGTTGACCGAGGATAGGAGCGGCGGCGGGAGTCGGCGGCTGTTCACCATTGATATGGATCGGGAAGCCGACGCGCTTCGACGGACCTCTCTCGGGATGCTCAACGTCGGAGATATAGCCATTCGCGCTCGATTGGGGATCTTCGTGGATCTCTGTCGGTCGGCGCACGATCTCGAAGACCAGACCGCTCTGAGCAGCAAGCAGCGGTTCCCATGCGCTCGCGTCGCGCGAGGCAAAGCGCCCTTCGAGCAGACGGAGTAACTCAGCTCGATTTGTCCAGCGCTGTTCGAAATTGATGAAGCGCGGATCGCTCACCAACTCCGGTAGACCCAAGCCGTTACATAGCGCAGGCCAAGCACGCTCCGAGGGAGCCGCGATAAAGATCCAGCGCCCGTCTTTGCACTGGTAGGAATTGAGTAGTGGATCGGAAGAGTGATCGAGCGGCAGCAATTCTCGCCCGGAGAACAAGGCATACTGCAGATTGAGTTGGCCGAGCCACATCGCTCCGCCGAGCAGAGAACTCTCGACCCGCTGGGGTCGGCCCGTCTGGTTGCGGGCGATGATTGCGCCGAGCACACCGTAGGCGGTCATGATCCCGGCCATATGATCGGCCATCCCGGTAGGCGGCAGAATCGGCGGTTTATGGCTGCCGCCACTCAAGACGCTCATTAGACCAGAGCGCGCCAAGCCAACGGGATCGAGACCCGGACGCGTGGCTTCGGGACCGCGCGGGCCGAAGCCCGAGACACTGGCGTAGACGAGCCGCGGATTGTCCATGATGAGTGAGTCGAAATCGATCGTCATCGCGACCGCCGTCGTGGCCTTGACGTTGTGCACGAAGATATCGGCCTTAGCGACGAGCGCGTGGAGGAGTCGTCGCCCCTCGGGATCGTTGAGATCGAACGTGATGCTCTTCTTGCCGGCATTGTAGGTTTCAAAAGGAATCGAGCGGCCACTCAGCAAGCGCGAATCCTGCCCGTAGAGCCGGACGAGATTGCGAACCGGATCGCCCTTCTTCGGGTTTTCAACCTTGATAACTTCGGCGCCGAGCGCCCCAAGCATCGCGGCGCAGGTCGGCCCTGCGTGAAAGAGGCCGTACTCGACGACACGGAAGCCGGTGAGGGGAAGTGCTTGTGGGTTTTGATCCATCGGATTGTTCCCTATGCGCGAGAAAAGGCTGTGAGAGTAGCTTCACCGCAGATCGCTTGGCGTAGATCCTTCGACTCGGCTCGTTTCACTCGCGGGCTCAGGATGACTAGAGGCAGACGCTCACGCATTGCGAACAGGCTTGAATTTGGGGAGCGCGACTTCATCGCTGATATCGTCGAACCACACTTCGACCGGCATCCCAACGCGCAGCTCAGTGTGAGGCACTCCAGTGATCCATGTCGCCAATCGCGGTCCTTCGTCGAGTCCGACGATCGCCACGTTGTACGGTACGTCGTTGGCGAAGGCTGGATCGAGCGCCTGAAAGACTGTTGTCCAGCTATAGATGGTGCCTCGGCCACGCGTCGCAGACCATTCCCATTTGAAGGAATGACATGCCCCGCACATCGGGCGCGGTGGATGACGCCATGTGCCGCAATCCTGACATCGCTGAAAGCGCAGTTCATGCTGACGGCAGAAGCTGTAGAAATCTTTGGCGTAGCCGCGAAGTGTCGACGCGCGCTTGGCCGTAGTCGAACTGTTTTCCATCAACGAATACTCACTGGCGCAGAATCGCGATTGAGCCGTGGCCGTGTCCGCCCCATCCCGTGACGACACCCAGTTCGGCGCCCCTAACCTGACGATCGCCGGCATCGTGCCGCAGTTGCGTCACAGCCTCGATAAGATGGTTCATCCCGGAATTGTGCGCCTGCGAGAGAAGACCACCGTGGGTATTTATCGGGAGCTCTCCGCCTAGTTCGATGCGGCCGCCCTCGACGAAAGGTCCAGCCTCACCGCGTTTGCAAAAGCCCGCAGCCTCTATTTGCAGAAGCATCTGTCCGGTGAAGCAATCGTAGATTTCGGCGAAGTCCATATCCGAAGGTTTAACGCCGGCCATCTCAAAGGCACGCGGCGCGCAGTAGTCGAGACCCATCCTCAGGATATCCGGACGATTGGGCAGATCGTGTGGCGGATACGGATGACCCGACGCGATACCCATCAAGTAGATCGGCTTTTGCCGCAGATCCTTGGCGCGCTCGGTCGTGGTCACCAGCAGAGCGCCGGCGCCATCGGTCTCGAGACAGCAGTCGAGCAGCCGATAGGGAAAGCTGACCCATCGCGAGGCGAGATAATCCGAAAGATCCATCGGCTTGCCGCGCATCAGGGCGTTCGGATGCAACTGCGCATGCTTGCGCATCGCCACGGCGATCGCACCGAGTTGCTCGTGCGTCGTGCCGTAGAGCTGCATGTGCCGATTCGCCATCCAGGCGTAATGCTGCGGCGGCGCGCCGACCCCATACGGGGAGTAGTAATCGCGAATCGTCTCGGCGGACTGCAGCCCCGTGCCGGGATCGGAATTCATCTGTCGCGCCTTGCGGCCCGAGTAGAAACGGCAGGTCAGCGGAATCAGCGCGTAGTTGGCGATACCGCAGGCGATCACGGTCGCTGCGCTTTCGAGCGCTGACACGCACATAGCCCCGCCCATCTCCTGCAACGAAGTTGTGTAGCGGAGGTCTTCGAGCCCCAGATTGGCGATAAAGTCACCGGCGGTCCCGCCGCCCCCTGCCCCACCCGGTAGGATCACAGAGTCGATCACTTCGGGCTTGATACCCGCGTCGGCAATAGCGGCCATCGAGGCTTCCAGCGACAGTTCCAACGCGCTTTTGTCAGTGCCGCGCGTGTAGGCGGTCTCGCCGATACCGACGATACAGACGCGATCGCGGAGAGAAGTTAAATCAGACATTAGCGAATCCTTTCTTCCGCTCTCTTGCGCATGGTCATATCGCAGATTGAGCGCTTCGCGGACAACAGAACCGGTCCCGGGTTCGCTCGCCAAGCTCGCGAATCTGATTCTTCACTGCGCTCGCCGTTGCTCGCTTCGTTCAGAATGACAAACGGGGCGGAGCGGCTGACCGGTAACGAGAGCCGTTCCATCACACAGTGATCCCGAAGAGGCGGGCGCAGTTATCGGCGACCAGCTTGCGGACATCTTTTGCGGGAACGCCTACGAATTGCTCCTGCAATATCTCGCGCGTGCGCGGCCAGGTCGTCTCCGGGTGAGGAAAATCCGACGACCAGCATAGCGCGTCGGTCCCGGTTAGATTGCGGCTATTAATCCCAGCGATATCTTCCTGAAAAGTGGCGAACAGATTGCGGCCGAAGTAGTAGCCCGGGGGATTCTTGAGATTCGTCTGCCGATGCCATCGCCACGGGAAGTTCTTGAAAACCCATTCGGCGCGCTGCTTCACATAAGCGAGCCATCCGACGTCAGTCTCGACCGCCGCCACCTTCAAATTGGGATATCGATCGAAGATGCCCGACCAGAGGATCGTGGTGACGGGGATCGCCATCAGCATCCGCGCCAGCGTGCTCATCGTCTCGGCGGAACCCGGCGGTACGCCTTCCGCCGTCGGTAAATAGGCTGGGAGTTTGATGCCCGACTGCACGCCGAGATGGAGGCTGATCACCATGTTGTGCTGATCGAGCGCCTGCCAGATTGGCTCGAAAATCGGGTCATTCCAGAAACGACCGCGACCGGGCTCAGGTGGAATCAATCCGCTGCGAATGCCCTTCGCAGCCATCCGATTGATCTCGGCAACGGCGGTCTCGACGCTTTCCATCGGCACGATACCGACGGGGACGAGCCGCCTGCTGTTCTCGGTGCTGAAGTCGGCGACGTGATCGTTGTAGGCCTTGATACAGCCGAGGGCGAGTTCGGAATCGAGCTTCTGCGCGCCCGGACCCGCATCGGTGAGCCACATGCCGACAAAGGCGCGGGAGAAATTCGGGAACAGGACGGACGCAGCGATATTATCGCGATCCATCGCCTTGAGACGTTCGGTCGGATCGTAAGTAGCTGGATAGACCTTCTCCCACGGCACGCACTCGATATCGCGATCATCGCGGACCTCGCGCCCCGCCCATACGTCCATCCCGAGCGGGCGCGGTGGATTATTGCCCCAAAGCCATGCCGAACCACCGTTCTCGAGCAGAATCATTTTCGGAGCTTTATCGCGTAGGTCTTTGGGCAGACGCTTTTCCCAAAGATCCGGCGTCTCCTGGATGTGATCGTCGGCGGAGATAATTTTTTCGATAGTCATCGTGGGATTCCCACTCCCGCTGCAACTTGTTGAGTTTGTACTGCCGTCGCCGTCTTGGGCGCAAGCGCGATCGGCGATTGGCGAGGTTTCATCGCATTTCAATGTTTTGATGCTATGTTGCGACCGCGATCCCGAGAGCGCTGAAGAAAGGATGACTCCGATGGCGAATGCTCTGGCGGCTGTAATCACGTCATTCAATAACGAACTCGAACTGCAATCAGTGCCGCTGCCTGAGCTGGGCCCCGGAGACATCCTGATCAAGGTTGATGCGGCGACGCTATGCGGTACGGATACCCATCGATGGCAAGGGCATTTCGGCACGCCACCTTTCATCCCGGGCCATGAGACCTGCGGGACGATCGTCGAGTTGCGTAGCGAGCGATGCGATATCCTGGGGAAGCCGCTCAAGGTCGGTGACCGGATCATCTCGACCTACCCGAGCTGCGGGCGATGCTACTACTGCACCGTGCTCCATCAGGTGTCGCTCTGCCCCAACGTGAAAATTTTTGGCGGCGCACATCCCTCGAGTCTGCTCGGCGGATGCGCCGAGTATCATCACTTCCCGGCAGGCGGAAGTATCGTGCGGATACCCGACGAAGTTACTCCACCGCTGGCCGCGTCAGCAGCATGTGCATTACGCACCGTGATGAATGGCTTCGAGAAGGTCGGCGCGATCGAGAGTCACGAGACCGTCGCGATTTTGGGCGGCGGCCCACTCGGGCTTTACTCAGTCGCGGTTGCGCGCGATCGCGGCGCAAAGAAGGTGTTCCTGATCGGCGCTCCCGAAGTGCGGCTCGACGTTGCGCGCGCGTGGGGCGCTGACGATGTGCTGAATCTCGACCGCACACCGGCGCTGCCTGACCGCGTCACATGGGTGAAGGATCGGACCGACGGTCGCGGTGCGGACCTCGTCTTTCAATGCGCAGTTACGTCGGTGCTGAGTGAAGCGATCGAGATGGTGCGACCCGACGGGCGTATCGCCAGTATCGGCGTGGGTGGCGGTCCGGCGACGATCGGTCCGACACAGTTTTTCAAGCCCGTCCGAATCGATGCCGTGGTGATGGCCGAACCGCGCCATTTCTACCATGCGATCGAATTCCTGGCGACGCGGCGAAATCGCTTCGATTTCGCTCGGATAATCTCCGGGACGTACACGCTGGATAAGACCACCGAAGCCCTGCGCAAGATGGCGACGTTCGAGGAGGTCAAACCGCTCATCCTGCCGCGGTTAGCGAACTGAGGCGGCGGCTGAGTCCTAATCATCGAGCGTTGTGCTATTTAGGTGCGATGGCGCAAGAGGATATTCCGAGCGGACACGAGATCGGTAATGGGTTGTGCAAACCCTGCTGGGTGGTTGTGCGAGAGCCGCTCGACGAGTGCCCGCGATGCGCCGGCTATTTGCATCGGCTCGGCACCGAAGAGGTCTGCGATAAGTGCGATAAGCGCCGCCCGATGCCATCAGCGGCTTAGTTTTGAGAAAAAAGGCCACCGCGTACCAGACGCGGCGGCCTCGTATCATCGTTTTCTCGCTAGCGATTAATTCAGCGCGGAATAACGGGGAGCAGAATGTGCGACGCCATCCCTTCCTGATGGAAGACGGTCTGCCGCGCCTGGATTCCCTTGGTTCCCTCACCAAAGGCCTCGCCTGTGTTCAAATTGCGATCGAAGTGCGGGAAGTTACTCGAACTGATTTCGAGTCGAATCCGATGACCCGGCATGAAGACGTTGCTGGTCGCCCAGAGATCGATCGTGAACTGATACGGCTTGCCGGGCTCCATCATCTGCGGCGCGCTCGATGACTCACGGTAGCGCGCACGGATAATCCCATCAGTAAGATTCTGCGCGTAGCCATCAGGGCGCACATCGACCAGTTTCGCCGTGAAGTCGGTATCGATCGCTGACGACGACGCCCACAGAACGACACTTACTGGACCCGTAATTTCGAGCGGCTGTTCGAGGGGTTCGGAGGTATAGACGAGCACGTCGTTGCGCTCTTCTGCCGGGCGTTGATCCTGGATGCCCATATCGATCGCGAGGTTGTTGCCGCCGAGGGACGGCACCGGATCATTGGGATCGTAAACAAAATGATCGGTGGTCTCGCCTGCGGGTGGCACGGTTGAGAGGACACCGTCACCGCGCAAACTATTCGCGCCATTCTCCGCGTGGATGAAGTACGGGACGTGCCGCATGTTCGGCGGCGGCCAATCCGGAAGATGCTGCCAGCGATTCGCGCCCAGCGTATAAACGGTAACCGGCGGCTCCTCCATGATGCCGTTGTCGATATCCTTCAGCCAATAATCGAACCATCGGAGCAGCGTCTCGTTCAGATCGATCAACGCTGACGGACCAAAGTCGATATCGCCGGTGCCGCGCGAGTTGGGAAAGTTGTAGGGCAGCAGGTGGCCCCACGGACCGATAATCAGGCGCTGTCCCTTGCGGGCCTTCTCGAAGCGACTGTTGTTCTTGATGCTCTGATATGCGGTCGGCGCGCCCTCGCCGAAGATGTCGTACCACGATGAGACATGGAGCATCGGCACGGTAACGCTCGCGGCGTGGCGATTCACATTGGCGCGATACCAATACTCACTGTCGTTGGCGTGCTTGATGTGATCGGCCATGTAGGGCGCGGTCTCTTTGAGCAGATCGGCCCAATCCTTAATCGGCAGATGGCGATACCACTCGTCAGTCAGCGGCGTAAACGCGTTGAAGCCCCACTTCGTCTTGCGCATGATCGGGAATTCGCCGCCGATCACGTACTGCTTCATCTTCTCCTGCAAATCTTCGCGGTCTGCACGCTTCAAGGTGTTGAGCCCCTTGAAGATGGCGTAGGGCACTATCCATCCCCACATCGACGCACCGCCGGTGTGGTAGATCCAGCTTGCGTGATAATCCGAGGACGCCGAGACGGGAGCCATCACCTGGAGCGACGGCGGCATCGGGTCGTTGCAGGCGATCAGATATTGCGTGAGGCCAAGATAGGACTGGCCGGTCGTGCCGACCCGGCCGTTTGACCACGGCAGGCGCGCAGCCCATTCGACCGCATCGTAGCCATCAGCGGCTTCCTGAAAGATCGTGTCGTACTCGCCTTCGGAGGAAAACCGACCGCGACAGTCCTGCATGATCGTAATGTAACCGTAACGCGCATAGAGGTAGCTCGCGCCGTTGGGATCATCACTGCCCTTTTTGTTGTAGGGCGTGCGACTAAGCAAAACCGGAAAGCGACCGGGTACATCTGGCCTAATGACGTCGGCATAGAGCGTGACGCCGTCGCGCGTCTTCATCGGAACATCTTTTTCGGTTACGACGCGATAAGTCTTACGCGCTTGAACGATCATCGCCCATCCTCCAGTAGCAGCTCGTGGCTATGCAGCCGCATTGATATCGAATCGAGCTCGAAGTGTAAAATCCGCGAATGACGGTTCAGCTCCCCAACCGATTGAGGGTACCGTGTTTCGACGAAACCGGTACCGGCTTCGCGAGTGAAATACTCGTGAAGCTGTCCGAGATGCTTCGACTTCGTTCGCGTCGCTCACTTCGCTCAGCATGACAGGGAAACCGTTGGCGCCAGAGCTTCCTCAATGCGGTGCGTGATGGAGAACTCCTGCCTTCTCGAGTTCTGCGACACGCGCGGCGTTGTAGCCCAGATACTTTTCGAGCACTGCGGCGTTATGCTCCCCGAGCATCGGCGCATCGAATTCCATCTCATCGGGAAAACCCGAGAAGCGCAGCGGAAAACCGGGAATCTTGAATTCGCCGAGAATCGGATCGGTAACTGATCGCACCGATCCGCGTTCTATCAGATGTGGATGCTCCATCGCCTCGCGCACCGACAGAATCGGCGCGACAGGAACGCGTTCACGGCGCAGCGCCTCGACCGAGGCCTCATCGCTCGGCGATGCGGCCAGCCAGTCCTCGATTATCTTTACGATATTCACGCGATCTTTGGCGCGGCCGCCACGATGGAGGTAGCGCTCATCTTGCGCCAAATCCGTTCGGCCCATCGCCTCGCATACGCTAACCCATTGCTTATCAGTCATCGCGAGGATGATGATCCACCACTTCTTTCCCCTGAAGACGCCGGCAGGGCACGCGAGAGAATGATGCAACCCAGAGGCCTTCATCTCCATCTTTCCCTTGCTGGCGCTGTACAACTGTAAGCCCAGCGTGTGGCAATGGAAGTAGGAATCGAGCAGCGAGATATCGATGTACTGTCCCTCGCCCGTCTTCTCGCGATACAGCAGCGCGCATGCGATCGCACCCATCGCATGGGCACCGGCACTGACGTCGCCGATCGCAACCATCGGCATGTAGGGCGGTCCTTCCTCCTCGCCGATAAGTGACGTGATGCCAGCGTAAGCCTGGCCGATGAAATCGAAGCCGGGATCGTTCGCGAGAGGACCGGTCTGGCCGAGCGCCGAGATCGAGCACATCACGAGTCCCGGATTGAGCGCCTTCAGCACGTCGTAGCCGAGGCCCATCCGAGTGATTACGCCGGGAGCGAAATTCTCAACTACCACATCGACCTTCGGTACCAGCCCTCTTACGATCTCGAGACCCTCGGGCTTGCGCAGATCGACACAAACGCTCTGCTTGCCGCGATTCTGTTGCACAAAAAAGGCGCTGCGTTTGTCCCTGAGGTAATCGAACTCGCGCGCGTGATCGCCGTGGGGAGCGAACTCCACCTTGATGATCTCCGCCCCCATACCGGCCATCAGCCGCGTTGTTGTCGGACCAGCCACAAAATGGGTGAAGTCGAGAACTTTATATCCGTCCAGCAGATGCCGCGGTTTCTCAGGCATTGATCGAGGCTCCTTGCGCTCGGGGATCGGCTTTTGTTGCAGCCCAATCCCTAGCAAATCTCGCATCGGTTTACTGCTCCCGCGCGATGTGCACTATAAGGAGTTAAATCACTGCATCGCGAAAGGTTATCGATGGCTGAGATCGTTGGAGGCCCGTTTTTTGAGGATTTGTTTGTTGGGCAGGTATTGGACACCGCGCCTGCGTGCACGCTGACCGATGGACTTTCGTCGGCGCACGCTGCGATCGTCGGGGATCGGATCCGCCTGGCTCTGGACGCTGAGTTGAGTCGTCGTGTGACGGGTGGGCGTTTCGCTAATCCCGCACTGGTGTGGGATGTTGCGATAGGCCAGTCCACACTGTTCACGCAACGGGTCATCGCGAATCTCTTTTATCGCGGTTTCGTCTTCTGCAGCTTTCCCCAGATTGGAGACACGCTCTACACCTCGACGGAAATCGTGGCCCTGCGCCAAAACAGCCGACGCGAAGGGCGAGCCGCAACCGGTTTGGGTGTGATGCGAATCCGCACGGTCGATCAGAAGGGACGAGAAGTGCTGGATTTTCTGCGCTGCGCGATGTTCCCCCTACGCGATCCTGCGGGTATAACTCCCCATGCCGCTAACCTCGACGAAGTTAAGCCGGCTCCTCGCAGCAAACCGCTGACCGACGCTATCGCGGATTGGCGACTCGACCAGTTTGGGAGCGCGAACAAAGGAAAGCACTTCGCCGACCTCAAGGAAGGAACGATTTGGGAAATCGCTGGTGGCGAGCTGGTTAGTTCGGCGGCGGAGTTGGCTCGACTCACCTTCAATATCGCACTTGTCCATCACGATTCCGCACCCTCAGGCTCACGCCTCGTCTATGGGGGACACACGATCGGCCTCGCGACGCTGCAAATAACGCGCGCGCTGCCGAATCTGGTAACGATCATCGCGTGGCACAATTGCGACCATCTGGCACCGGTGCGCGAATGGGACACGCTGCGCAGCACAGTAGAACTCGAAAAGATGGAACCGATCGCGTCGGGTGGTGGGCTGGTTCATCTGCGATCGCGCGTCAGCGCGGATCGCGCGGGTGGCAGTGAGCAGGTTCTCGATTGGAGGCTGGTGGGGGTGATGGCATGAACGGGATACTTTCGGGACTACGCGTAATCGAGGGCTCTGCGTTCGTCGCCGCTCCGCTCGGCGGGATGACGCTGGCGCAGCTCGGCGCCGACGTAATCCGCTTCGATCAGATTGGTGGCGGCCTCGATTACCATCGGTGGCCTCTAGCGCCCGATGGTCAGAGTCTCTTCTGGGCGGGACTAAACAAGGGCAAGCGCTCGATTCAAATCGATCTCGGCTCCGATGCGGGCCGTGAACTGGCTACCTCGCTGATCACATCCGGCGGGCCGGATGGGGGTATCTTCCTCACCAACTTCCCGGCGCGCGGATGGCTCGATTACAAGGCCCTGTCCAAGCGGCGACCGGACCTCATCATGGTGCATCTGATGGGTAATCCCGACGGCACCAGTGAGGTCGATTATACGGTGAACCCGGCAACGGGATTTCCGTGGGCCACTGGGCCGCGCTTTCTGGCGGAGCCGCTGAACAGCGTCCTTCCGGCGTGGGATATAGCGCTTGGCACACTCGCGACAGTGGGACTGCTCGCCGCTGAGCGGCATCGACGAATCACGGGCAAAGGGCAGCTCGTGCGGCTGTCACTCTCGGATGTAGCCTTCGCGATGGTCGGAAATCTCGGCCGTATCGCCGAGGCACAACTCGGTGGTCGCGATCAGCAGAAGGACGGAAACTATCTATACGGCGCCTTTGGTCACGACTTCGAAACCCGCGACGGGCGGCGCGTGATGGTCGTGGCGCTGACGGCGCGTCAGTGGAACGCGCTGGTCGAAGCCACTGGTATCGAGCAGGCCTGCCGCGATCTCGAACATGCAACGGGTCACGATCTGAATAGCGAGTCGGGACGTTTCCAGGCACGCGACCTGATAGCAGCGATCCTGCGCCCGTGGTTCGCTTCGCGCGACCTCGCAACGATCCGGCAAATCTTCGCAGGCACGAGTGTGTCGTGGGGTCCATATCAGACGTTCCGCCAGCTCGTACAGGAAGATCCGCGCTGCTCGACGGCGAATCCGATGTTCGCCGAAGTCGAGCATCCAGGGATCGGGACCTATCTGATGCCCGGTACCCCGCTCGATTTCGCCGGGATGGAGCGCGTACCGGTGCGCCGGGCGCCACTACTCGGTGAGCATACCAACGAAATTCTCGCCGACATTCTGAAGCTGGGCGCAAAGGATATCGCGGGCCTGCACGAGAGCAGCGTTATCGCCAGCGCGAAGGCTCACTGATACATCCGGACTAAGTTCGCGGGATCGCATCGAGAACTATGTTCCCGAGTTCATCGATCGATGCGGTCCATCCGGGCGGCACAACGACGGTTGTATCGAATTCCTCCAGGATCAGCGGTCCGCGTATCGCACCGCGCGTCAAAGCCGCCCGCGAGAGAATACGCGTCGGCTGTTCGCCGAGAGTCGATCCGAAGTAGGCCAGCCGCACCTCTTCCTTGGCGTTTTCTCGCGCGGCGGAAACGTGGAAACTCGCCGCCAGCTCTTTGAAACCCAAACTCTGTGTTGGAGCAAAAGCCTTGAGGCGCAAGTTCACCACGGCAATCGACTCGTTTTCGCGCCGATAGCCGTAGTTGCGCTGATGGTCGGCGTGAAACAGTTCGGCCATCATCGAGGCCAGCGAAGTCACCGGCAGCGGATGCGGCACTGGAATCGTTATTTCGGAGCTTTGCCGCTGGTACCGCAAATCGAGGAAGCGTTCGAGTTTCACGGTCGCGGGATCGACGTTTTCCTTCGCGACCTCTTCGAGCACGCGCGCCGCGAGAGCGTCGTAGTTGCGCTGCAAGATGGCGACATCGATGGCGTCGAGCCGTCCGGGAATACTCTGCACGTAGTCATAGCGTAGATCGGCCATCATCAGACCCATCGCGCTGAAGAGCCCCGGATAGAGCGGAATAAAGACGCGTTTCATCCCGAGACTGGCGGCTAGGTCGGCGGCATGGATTGGCCCGGAACCGCCAAACCCAACGAGTGGATAGTCGCGCGGGTCGCGTCCACGTTCGGTCGTGACGGCGCGAATCGCACGAGTCATCGCGGCGTTCGCCACCTGATAGATACCGTAGGCCGTCTCCTGCACCGAGAGCCCGAGAGGCGCGGCGAGTTCGCGATTGATCGTATCGAGTGCCGCGTTCCGATCGATCGCGACGGTGCCTCCCGCAATCGCTTGCGGATTCATGTAGCCGAGGACGACGTTGGCATCGGTAATCGTCGGACGTTTGCCGCCGCGCGCATAGCATGCCGGACCGGGATCGGCACTCGCGCTGACCGGACCGACCCGCAACGCGCCGCTGTCATCGATCCATGCGATGCTGCCACCTCCGGCGCCCGCCTCGACGATATCCAGCGCGGGCGTGCTCAGAGCATAGCCGGCGCCGCGGCTGTAGCGTGCGACCGCATTGGCTGCGCCGCCAACCTCCATATCGTTTTTCTCGATCGGAACGTGGTCCTCGATCAGGCAGGCCTTAACCGTTGTTCCGCCCATATCAAATGAGACGGCGCGCTCGACACCAATCTGGCGGGTGAGCGAGGCCGCAGCTAGTGCCCCGGCAGCCGGTCCCGATTCGATTAACTGCACCGGATGACGCCGCGCATGATCAGCCGTCATCACACCGCCGTTGGATTGCATGATACGCAGTCCACGCGCGTAATCGCCGAGCTGGGTTTCCAGCGAGTTGAGATACCGATTCACTACGGGCATCAGATAGGCATTGATGCTGGTAGTGCTCATCCGTTCGTACTCACGGATTTCCGGCAGCACTTCATGCGAAATCGAGAGCGCGACATCAGGTAGCAGTTCGCGCACGAGTGCCGCTGCCTGCTGCTCGTGCGATGGATTCGCGAAGGCATTGATAAAGCAGATCGCGACCGCCTCGACGTTCTGCGCTTTGAGCTTCGAGATAGCGTCGCGCACTTCGTCCAGCTTGAGCGGCGTGAAGACCTCGCCGCGCGAGGTGATGCGCTCAGTAACTTCGATCCGGCGCCGGCGTGGAATCAGCGGCGGCATCCGCTCCCACAAGAAATCGAAGACCGGCGGACGCGCCATCCGGCGGATTTCGAGCTCATCGCGAAAACCACGGGTTGTGATGAGACCGGTGTTCGCGCCCTTCCCTTCGAGCATCGTGTTGGAACCGATCGTCGTCCCATGCACGAGACTGCCCAACGCCGCGTGGCCGCTCGACTGCAGGGCCTCGGCTATCGGCTGCCGCAGCGACGCGACAATCTTATCGGTAAGCGAAAGCACCTTGAAAGTTCGTAACTGATTATCGCCGGTGACGACGATGATATCGGTAAACGTTCCGCCGATATCGAAAGCAACACGAGGAGCCCGACTCATCGATTGGCCCCTTTCTGAGCCTCACGCAAGGCTGCGGTGCGTGCCGTATCGACACGATGCCCATTCGTATCAATCACGACGCCGTAATCGCGCGCGGCGGCCTCGGGTGAGACTTTCTCATCGAGGACATCTTCGAGCACTCGCGCGGGATCACGCTGAAAGGCCACTCCGTATCCGCCCGCGCTAGGCTGTATATGCGTCAGCAGGTCGCCGGCCTTCACCGGGATATCGATCATGATATTGCGCGGCAGCTCAGTGTCCTTGCCGCCCGAAGTAAGTATCGCTTGAAAGGGTCGGCCTTCATCGCCGCCCGCTACGCCGTAGGGGAGCGAGTCAACGCGACAGGTTCGTAACATCACGCGACCCTCGGAAAGGAAGCGCCAGCGCCGATAGACCGACATAGACCCACGGAAGCATCCGGGCCCGCCGCTGTCGGGTACGAAGCCGAAGCCGTCGAGCATGACCGGCAATTCCTGTTCGAAAGCCTCTCCTGAGTTCGTGCGAAACCCGGTCATGGCCACGGGCATCGCACCGTCGAGTCCGTCGGTATGCGGGCGACCGCCCCAGCCGCTGGAATAGATCTCCGTAATCATTGAGTTACCACCGCCGTTCCCGCCGGCGGCCGTAAAGACCATCATGCTGACGCCGCCCTCCGATGCCGCCGGCATCCGATCAGGAATCGCCATCGCGAGGGCCTGGCAAATCAGATCGTAAACGCGCCAGAGCACCTGCCCGCGTGATCCAACTGCCGCGGGAAAGCGTGGATTCACCAGCGTTCCTTCTGGCGTGATTGTACGCAGCGGGGCGAACAGCCCCGAGTTGATCGGAACATCGGCGCTGCCGAGCAGTGCGATGAAGACGTTGTTGCATGTGAAGTTGCCGATCAGATCGGGCGGGCAGTTCAGGGCGTTCGCGACCTGCGGCCCAGTACCGGTGAAGTCAACGGTCAAGTTATCGCCTTCGATAACCAGCGTCACGACGATATCGACCCGCGTGCCGGCGCCATCATCGAAGGGCTGCGAGCATCGATAGCGCCCGTCCGGAATCGAACGAATCACGGTACGCATCAGATTTTCGCTATGCGCCAGCAGATGCTGGTAGCAGCCAACGACACGCTCACTGCCGTATTTATCGAAAAGCGCTGTGAGTGCTCGCCCGCCTCGCCGACAGGCCGCGATGCCCGCCTCGAGATCGCCGAGCACATCGTCCGGCGCGCGCACCGCAGCCGCGATAATCTCGCGTACGGACTCGATCGGTTCGCCGTTCTCGTAAAACCGCACGGCCGGGAGACGCAGCCCTTCTTCGTAAACCGAGCCGCAGACCAACCCCATTCCGCCGGGGAAGCGACCACCGATATCCGTATGATGCTGCACGACGGCGGCGAACCCGCGATGCTCTCCGCCCCAGAAGATCGGCATAACCAGAGCGATATCCGGTAGATGCGAAAGACCACCATAGGGGTCATTCGAGATAATCACGTCGCCGGGACGGAACTTCCCCTGGTACTTGGCGATTATGTGCGGCATCACGGCGGTGAAGTAACCGAGTCCATAAGGGATGGCCTGCGCAATCACGCGCCCTCCCGGATCGAGCAGCCCGGCGGAATAATCGCCAGCCTCCTTTGCCACGATCGAGCGAGTCGTCTGCTTCATCGTGATGTTCATCTCCTCGGAGGCGGAGATGAGTTCATGGCGCATCACTTCACTGAGAATGGGATCGAAAGTCTGAGTCATCCTGATCCTCGTGCTTTGGTAACAGTACCCTCAGGTATGCTATGCAAAAGCTGTTCGGGTAATTGCAAACCTAAAGTAACACTTTAATGATTTCGTGCGGCTGATTGCCCACCCTGCATGGAGGTAAACGATCATGAGTGCTGAACAAAATAAAGAGTTGGTAACCAAGACGTGGCGAGCCTTTATCAGCGGCGACCTGGACACCGCACTCGCGAATATGTCGGACGAGATCAGCTGGGTGATTCCCGGCAGCCTGCAAGGCATCTCGGGATTGAAGCGTGGCAAGGACGCGATTCGTGAATTCGGCTCCGGCGTGAAGCGCGCCTTTCCAGCCGGTCTCAACAGCGATATCGCCAAGGTGCACTCCGCGGGAGATAACACGGTTATCGTCGAGCTGACAAACCACGGGAAGGCAGCTAACGGCAAGGACTATCGCAACGAGTACTGCTTCATCTTCGAACTCGAGAACGGCAAAATTCGCCGCGTCCGCGAATATGTCGATCTGCTGACCGTAAAAGAAACGGTGATGGCGTAGGGCTCCGATGGAATCGAAACGGCTCGGCAACACCGTCGAGCTGATTCCGGAGATTGGCGTTGGTGTATGGCGCTACCGGGGTGGCGACGAGCCACTCCGGGCAGCGATCGAGCACGGCGCCGTCTTCATCGACACTGCCGAGGTGTACGGCACTGAAGAGGCAGTCGGGCAAGCGATACGCGGCATCCGTGATCGGGTGTTTCTTGCGAGCAAGGTCTCCGGCCAGCATCTGCGTCACGACGACGTAATCAAGGCAGCCGAAGCCAGTCTCCAGCGGCTGAACACTGATCGGATCGACCTCTACCAGATCCACTGGCCCACTTCGGTGGCTCCGATTCAGGAGACGATGGCAGCGATGGAAACCCTGGTCGATCGCGGGCTAGTCAGGCATATCGGCGTCAGCAATTTCAGCGTTGCTCATATGCGGACCGCGCTGAATGCGATGACCAAGTATCCGATCGTCGCCAACCAGGTGCTCTACAGTCTCCATCGTCGCGAAATCGAAGCGGAGCTTATCCCTTACTGCGAAGCCAACAACGTTACGATTATCGCCTATACACCCCTCGATAACGGAAACCTCGCACGCGGATCGGAATATCCGACGAATCCTAAAGGGATGGCGGCGCTACGGCTAATCGCAAACCGTCGGGGCAAGACACTGGGCCAAGTAGCACTCAACTGGTGCACAGCGCACAACGGCGTCGTGGCGATTCCGAAATCCGACAAGGTCGAGCGGGTCATAGAAAACTGTGGCGCATCGGGATGGCGGCTCTCTTCCGACGAGATGAGAGCGCTCAACGACGCTTTCACGCGCGAACCCGACGAAGACTGGGACTAAACTTCATTTAAAATAACTCACTCGCCATCCCCCTTGCGAGAGGCCGGATCGATGCTTATCTGAAAAATCGAAAGGCCGATGGCTGCGTGCTCGGATGAGTATCGCAGGCAAAAAATCTTCCTCGGCTGAGAGGAAAATTGGAGGTAATGGGTTATGGCACTGCTAGGGTTTGACGCCGGCCTCGATCCACTCAGCGGTCTGCTGAATTTGCAGAGTGAGCTTGAGCGGTTCATGCGCAATCCGGCTTTTGCGATGGGCCCGTCGGGTATGGGAGCGTACCCAACGGTGAATATCTTCGATTCGTCAGAAGGAGCGCTAGTCGTCGCCGAGGCGCCCGGGCTGGACCCGTCAAAGATCAGCGTTACCGGTGCCGGACGCACGCTCACGATCGCTGGTGAGCGCGGGTTTGAGCTCGAGGGCAAGCGCTGGGGTTATCATCGCCGCGAACTGCGTGCAGGTAAGTTTTCCCGCACCGTCCAACTGCCGGAGGACTACGAGGCTAATCGCGCCGAAGCTCGGTATGAAGCCGGCTTACTGATTATCCGGGTTCCCCGAGCGGAGCATGCAAAACCGCAGCAGATAACGGTTCAAAACGCTTAAAGGAGGTGAGGACCAATGAACGAAATCGCCGCCAAAGATAAGCAGGAAGTCGCCAAGCCACAGGAACAGACCCGGCCGGGACGATATTACGTGCCCGACGTTAACATCTGCGAATCCGAGGATTCTTTGAAGCTCTGGGCTGACATGCCTGGAGTCAAAGAGAAGGACGTCAGCGTCACGCTCAAAGATGGAATACTAAGTATACTCGGACAAGTTGGTACAGAGATGTACAGCGGACTGAAGCCCCTCTATACCGAATACAACGTGGGTAGCTTCTATCGCGAATTCGCCCTGCACGAGGATATCGACGAGTCGAGAATCAGTGCGACACTGCGTAACGGTGTCCTCGAACTGGAGTTACCCAAGAAGGAAAAGGCCAAGCCCCGACAGATCGAAGTGAAGGCCGCTTAAAGAGCGAGAGAGATACCACGAGTCTTCAGCCCAAGTGTCGGTAATTTCGGGCTGCCGCAATGATTTCGGCAGCCCATTCTTTTTATTCTTTTGCAGATCGATTTGACGCGGCGCCATTCTTCGCCATCGCATCCTTGGCGTAGTTTGCCTCGCCGATAATGTAGGCGCGGATCGCGCTGACCTGACTTCGATTCAGGATCGGCGCGAAGGAGACCATCCCCTGATCCTTCAGCGCCCCGCCCAGCACGACGTTGTACCATCCGTCGTTGCCGAGCAATCCGCTGTATCGCAAATCGGGGACGAGACCACCGCTGATCGCATCGGTACCGTGGCAGATCGCGCAGTTATGGCCATAGAGGCGGCGACCTTGCGCGACAGTCTTGGCACTAGCAGTAGCTGGTGGAGGATCGAGGACCGACGGCTTCTGCGTGGTTGGCGGCGGCAGGCTCGCACTACCATTTAGCTTGAACGTCAGCACGCGGCTGATATTGCGCTGATTATTATTGGGCAATCCGGCGCCGAAGAGGGCGTAATTGCCGCCCCATCCGACTAGTACCGAGACGTACTGGTCACCCCCAACCTGATAGGTCATCGGCGCAGCGATAACCCCGGTCTGCACCGGCATCGACCATAGCTGCTCGCCCGTCTCGGCTTTGTAAGCATTAAAATTTCCAGAAGCGGTACCCTGAAAGACCAGGTTTCCGGCCGTGGCTAGTACACCGCCGTTTGCCGCCCCATTATGGGGTGCGCGCCAGGCTTCCTTCTGAGCGATGGGATCCCACGCCAGTAAGTAGCCCTTTTCCCCTTCGAGCGCCTTGCGACGCGCCTCTCTACTGCGAGGAAGAGTTACTTGGGCGAAATCGATCCCGAGATTGAAGCCCATGGGATTGTGCTTGTAGTTCTCCTCAGGCGCAAAGGCGAATGACTCCTGATTCGCGGGAATATAGGCGAGACCTGTCTTGGGACTGAAGGCCATCGGTTGCCAGTTGTGTCCGCCATTCGCCGACGGTGTCAGCACGACCTTTTCTTCGGTCAGGTCCCATCGCGCGATCGGGCTTTCCATCGGACGACCGGTCTTTAGATCGATGCCACTCGCCCAAGTCACAGGGACGAAGTTCTTGGCCGAGATCAACTCCCCCGTCGCGCGATCGAGCACGTAGTAAAAGCCGTCCTTGGAGGCCTGCATCAGGACCTTACGCGGCTTGCCGTCGATCGTCAGATCGGCCAGGATCATGTTCTGCGTAGCGTCATAGTCCCATACGTCGCCGGGCACGACCTGGTAATGCCAGACATATTCGCCGGTCGAGGCCTTGAGCGCCACGATCGAGGCGAGAAACCAGTTGTCGCCGCCTCCGGGACTACGATGCTTCTGGTCCCACTCACTACCGTTAGCCGTGCCGAAATAAAGCAGATCGAGTTCGGGATCGTAGGAGATAGGACTCCATACGGTGCCACCGCCGCCGTCTTTCCACCATTGGCCGTGCCACGTTTTGGCAGCCTTGGCGAGAATCGGGGCTTCGAAGGGTTTCGAAGGATCGCCGGGGACCGTGTAGAAGCGCCATGCGAGCTTGCCAGTGGCCGCATCGTAGGCGGAAATAAAGCCGCGCACACCGTATTCCGACCCGCTGTTGCCGATCACGATCTTGTCGTCGATCGCCCGTGGTGAAGAGGTAATCGTATATTGCTTCGATGGATCGAAAGTCTGCACGCTCCAGGCGGGCTTGCCGTCGGTCGCATCGATCGCGATCAACCGGCCATCGATCGTGCCAACATAGATCTTGCCCTTCCAGGCAGCAACGCCGCGATTAACCGCGTCGCAGCATACTTTGATCAAGGTGCTGCGGGGCACTTGCGGGTCATACGACCAGATCAACTTGCCGGTAGCAGCATCGAAGGCCTTGACGATGCTCCATGCGGTCGAGACGTACATAACGCCATCGACGACCAACGGTGTCGCCTCCTGACCGCGCGCCGTCTCGAGATCGTAGTACCAGGCGAGCTTGAGATTCCCCGCATTGCTCGCGTTGATCTGATCGAGCGGACTGAACCGCTGCTCGCCGTAAGTTCGAGCACTGGTCATCCAGTTGCCGGGCTCGCTGTCCGCCTTGATCAGTCGATCGGCATCAACCGCAGCCGCTGGCTTGGTCGATCCGTCGGACTGCGCACGAACCGCGCTGCACCAAAGCGTGAACGCACCGATAAGAAGCGATAAGAAGACCAATCGCCACAGAGGTTTTTGCATGATCGCAATCGCTCCTTGAGATATTCGGCAGCAGCGACTAGCGCAGCGGTCGGAAGCAGTTACGCACCTCTTGCAGATATAACTCCGGCTGCTCAAAGGCCGCGAAATGGCCGCCCTTGGGCAGTTCGTTGAAGTAGTGCAGCGTCGGGAAGCGCTTCGCAACCCAACGTCGTGAGGCACGGAAAATCTCCTTCGGAAAGATCGAACATCCGAGCGGAATCGTGACCTGATCATTGCTCGTAAAGGCGTCGCGGAAGCTCTCCCAGTAAAGGCGCGCAGAAGAGGTGGCGGCGGCCGGCAGCCAGTAGAGCATCACATTATCGAGCAATTCGTCGCGAGTCAGAACGTTCTCCGGATGTCCATTACAGTCCGTCCAGGCGTGAAACTTCTCGATAATCCATGCCGCCTGCCCTGCAGGTGAATCGGTGAGGCCGTATCCGAGAGTCTGCGGTCGTGTGCTCTGCTGCTTCGAGTAGCCCGAATCCCAGTCACTGTAATATTGCATCCCGGCAATCGCTGACTGTTCCTGCGGCGTCAGATCGGTCTCCGTACCGTCAGGACGTGCGATGACCAAATTCACATGGATTCCGAGACAGTGGGTCGGGTCCTGCACTCCGATATTGAGCGTCACCACGGAGCCCCAATCGCCACCTTGAGCGGCGTAACGATTGTAACCCAAGCGCTGCATCAGTTCGGAAAACGTCCGTGCAATCTTCTGCACTTTCCATCCGGCGCGCGCAGGCTTATCGGAAAAGCCGTAACCCGGCAGCGACGGCGCCACGACGTGGAAAGCCTCCGCCGCGCTACCACCGAATGCGGTCGGGTTCGTCAGCGGCTCGATTACCTTGTGAAACTCGACGATCGAGCCCGGCCACCCATGCGTGATAATCAGCGGCATCGCGTCCCGATGGGGTGAGCGGGCATGGATAAAGTGGATTCCGAGACCGTCGATCGTCGTACGGAATTGGGGAAAACGATTCAGTCGAGCCTCGCGCGCACGCCAGTCATACTTGTCGCGCCAGTAAGCGCAAAGCTCCTGCACGTAGGCGAGCGGAATCCCCTGCGTCCAATCGTCGACGCATTCGCGTTCCGGCCAGCGCGTATTGGCCAGGCGACGCTTTAGGTCCTCCAGCTGTTCATCGGTTGCGGCGATACGGAATGGTTCGATCGCGTTGCTCATCGGCTTCTCCCCCGATTCCTTCGGTCGTGGAATTTGCACGGCATCTTGGCATCGCCTCAAAGCGACGCGCAAACAGTAGACGCTCCGCTCATGAGGTGATTACCCGCCTGACCGCAGCATTCCATCCGTTGATGAGTCGGTCGCGTTCGCGCGCCTTCATTGAAGGCTTGAAGACACGCTCAGCACCGATGAGCTTTCCGATCTCTTTCGCGTTGCGCCAGACGCCCGTGGTCAGTCCCGCGAGTAACCCGGCTCCCAGCGCAGTCGTCTCCGTCAGGCGCGGGCGAACGATCGGGCGCCCGATCAAATCGGCCTGAAACTGCATCAGATAGTCATTGGCCGCAGCGCCGCCGTCGACGCGGAGGTTAGTGATTCGCTTTGCGATATCTCGCTCCATCGCGCGAATCACGTCGTGCACCTGGTAAGCGATACTGTCGAGGGTCGCCCGCACAATATCCGCGCGGGTCGTGCCGCGCGTGATTCCGACGATCGCGCCGCGCGCCTCGCTGTCCCAATACGGAGCGCCAAGGCCAACGAAGGCCGGTACAACATACGGCTGCGTCCGATCGCGACTCGCACGGGCCAGCGCCAGCGAATCGGACGATTTGGCGATCAACTTCAACTCGTCGCGGAGCCATTGAATCGCAGCGCCGGCCGCGAAGACTGAGCCTTCGAGCGCATAGGCGGATTCGCCGCGTGGTCCCAGCGCGGCAGTGGCCAGCAAGCGACTATGTGAACGCGGACGTTGATTTCCCGTATGAGCGAGCAGGAACGCGCCGGTGCCATACGTAACCTTCGCCTCTCCGGGCCTCACGCAACTTTGCCCGAAGAGCGCCGATTGCTGGTCCCCAATCGCGGCCGCAATGGGTATCGCGCGATCGGCAAGCGTTCCGGGAGCAGCCTCCCCCAACGACCCGCCGGAGCTCACTAGCTGCGGGAGCACCTCTTGGGGAACGCCCAGCATCTCAAGCATGTGCGGATCCCATTGCCGCGCTTCGAGATTCATCAGCATCGTGCGCGACGCGTTGGTGTAATCGGTAACGAAAGCTTCGCCCCGCGATAGCTTGAAGATGAGCCACGTCTCGATCGTGCCGAAACAGACATCTCCGTGTGCCGCGCCTCGCGCCAGCTTGCGGTCCTGCCCTAGCAGCCACTTGAGCTTGGTCCCAGAAAAGTAGGGATCGACGAGGAGTCCCGTGCGTTCGGTGATCTCGGCTTCCCGTTCGCGCAGACGTTCGCAAATTTCGGCGCTGCGGCGGCATTGCCATACGATTGCGCGATAGAGTGGGCGACCGGTCTTCCGCTCCCACGTCACAAAAGTCTCGCGCTGATTCGCAATTCCGACAGCGACGAGGTCCTCCGATTTGACGTGGGCCGCGGCCAGAGCAGCTCGTCCCTGGCGAACGACTGACCGATAGATTTCCTCGGGATCGTGCTCGACCCATCCGGGGCGCGGATAGTACTGCCGAATTTCGCCATAGCTGCGGGCACGAATCCGTCCGGACGCGTCGAGCACGATTGCTGTCGTTCCGGTAGTGCCCTGATCGATTGCAAGGATATATTGCGGCATCAGTCAGTCTCTGCCTTTCCCAACGCTAAGGTCGATCGACTCCAGCAGTCGCCACTCGCAGGACTCGGTAGCGATTCGCTTCGACGCTAGCGAAGATAATTGCCTGCTAAGATGACGGCGGTGAAGATCCATGCGTTTGCCGATAGCGAATCTTTAGCTCGCAGGATAGGCGGTCTCCTCAAGGCTCCTATCGCGACAGCCTCGGTCCATCGCTTCCCCGACGGCGAGACGCTCGTGCGCGCCAAGCTACCGGTCGATCGCGAAGCCGTAGTCGTCCGCTCGCTCCACGATCCCAATGCGAAGCTCATCGAGGTTCTGCTGCTTGGCGACGCACTCCGGCGAGCTGGCGCGAAGCGCGTCACACTCGTATCCCCGTATTTGCCCTATATGCGGCAAGACAAGGTTTTCCATCGCGGCGAGCCGCTTTCCCAGCAGGTACTCGCGCGACTCCTCGGAGCGAGCTTCGATCGCATTATCACGCTCGAAGCGCATCTCCATCGGACCGAGAATCTAGCTGACGTCTTTGCGATACCGGCACATTCAATCCCGGCCGCTTCCGCGATCGCGGATTGGATTCGTGCTCAGAACTACCCCTATTTTGCCGTTATTGGACCTGATAGCGAATCAACACAGATGGTCTCCGCGATAGCAAAACTCTCTGCTCTCCCTTGTGCGGTCGGCAGGAAGCATCGTCTCGCTGATCGCAACGTGGAAATCCAGCTCTCCCAAAAGTTGAGCACAAAGGGTGCGATCGTCGTCGATGATATCGCGAGTAGCGGCCATACTCTGGCGACGATCGTCCGAGCGCTTCGCAGCCGACGGATTGCTCCGGTGGACGTAATCGTGGCTCACGCACTTTTCGAACGCGGAGCAATCAGTCTGATCCGCGATGCTGGCGCGCGCAAAATAATATCCTGCAACTCGATTACTCATCCGACCAATAGGATCGATATAGCTCCGTTGCTGGCGGACGCTCTAAGGAGCATGACCCGGTGAAGAAAACTCACTCCGCGACTGATTCAGATGCCAGACCGACCCTCCAGTTTCTAGGTGGAACCGGGACGGTCACAGGAAGCAAATTCCTCCTGACGCGAGGCTCCTCGAATCTCCTGGTCGATTGCGGGCTTTATCAGGGAATCAAGGAACTGCGCCTGCGGAACTGGAACCATCTGCCGATAGCTCCCGCTCGCGTCGACTCGGTGATTCTAACCCACGCGCATCTCGACCATAGCGGCTATCTCCCAGCGCTGTGCCGCAACGGCTTCGAAGGTCCGATCTTCGCCACGCCCGGAACGCGTGACCTCTGCGAGATACTGTTGCCCGACAGCGGCCATCTGCAGGAAGAAGAAGCCGAATACGCGAACCGTCGCGGCTACTCGAAACATACGCCCGCCCTACCGCTGTATACTGAGGAGGAGGCACGCGACTCGCTGACGCGTTTCGAGCCGGTTCCGCTTGCGCAGAGTTTCGAGGCAGATCGCTATCGGGCTGAGTTTCGTCACGCGGGCCATATTCTTGGGGCCGCATCGGTGCGTATCCAAACCGACCATCATCGCGGAATGAGTATTCTCTTCAGTGGCGATCTCGGGCGTCCGCACCATCCAATTCTGCGCGCTCCCGACCCTCCTCCCGCCGTCGATTTTATCGTGGTCGAATCAACCTACGGCGATCGCCATCATGACGATGCGACCGCGTTGCAGACCTTCACCGACGCCATCAATCGAACCTTCAACCGTCAGGGCGTCGTCGTCATCCCCTCCTTCGCAGTCGATCGCACCGAAGTCGTGCTTTTCCATCTGCGACGCCTGCAGGCGGAAAAGCGAATTCCGGTTACGCCAATCTATGTCGATAGTCCGATGGCGCTGGCGGCGCTGAAGCTCTATCAGACAGCTCTGGTGGCGGGCGATCCGTCGGTTGCGCATGACGTTGCAGGCAAGCCGGAAACTATCGAGCCGAGCGGCCTGGCAGAAGTAAAAACGGTCGAAGAATCGATCGCGCTCAATCCTCTTGGTGGCCCGATGATCATCGTGGCAGCCTCCGGGATGGCCACCGGTGGTCGAGTCCTGCATCATCTGGCGAATCGCCTTCCGGATGAACGTAATGCGGTAATCTTGGTCGGATACCAGGCCGAGGGCACGCGCGGGCGATCCCTCATCGATGGCGCCCTGTCCGTGAAGATGCTCGGGCGCTATATTCCGGTTCGAGCGGAAACAGTGAACGTCCCGGCCTTCTCGGTCCATGCCGACCAGGGCGAGCTGCTCCATTGGCTAAAGCAGGCTGAGCAGGAACCGAGGGCGATCTTTATCGTGCACGGGGATCCTGCTGCGGCGGAAGCCTTGCGCGATCGGATCGTGAGCGAGCTGCGATGGAATGCTGTCGTGCCACACTATCTTGAACGTGTTCGACTAGACTGATTCTTCAACGAGTCCATGCCGAAGGTAGTCGCAGAATGGACAACGAAGAAATCGCCAAGGTTCTCGATGAAACCGCAGATATGCTGGAAGTCGCGGGCGAGAATTTCTTCCGCGTCCGCGCCTATCGCAATGCGGCCCGCGCTATTCGCGATCAGACCGGCAAAGTCGCCGAGATGACGCGGGAGCAGATCGATGCGATTCCCGGCATCGGCGCCGACTTGGCCGAAAAGATCAGCAGCATCGGAGCGACCGGCGAATTCGCCCTGCATCGCGAGATGGCCACGCAATTTCCACCTGAACTGCTCGAACTGAGGTATATCCCCGGTCTCGGACCGAAGCGGCTGAAGATCCTGGTCGATCGACTGCATATCCGCGATCGCGACGACCTCCGGCGAGCGATCACCTCCGGGCATCTGCGCCAAATTCGCGGTTTCGGTGCCAAAATCGAGGAGCGCATTCTCGAGTCCCTGCAACGCCACGAACCGGCGGAGGCGCCTCGCATCACTTATCACGAAGCCGCGCGCATCGCGCAGGAACTGACGGCTCATCTCAAGAAGTGTAAAGCCGTCGAGGCGATAGATGTCGCGGGGAGCTTTCGACGGAAGCGCGAAACGATCGGCGACCTCGACATCCTAGTCGCCTCCAATGACGCCGATACGGTGATGAGCCATTTTACCGCCTTCGCGGGAATCCGTGAGGTAACCGGAACCGGCACCACCAAGAGCACGGTAGTGCTCAAGAGCGGTCTGCAAGTTGATCTCCGGGTCGTGCTTCCAAAGAGTTATGGCGCTGCGCTCCTGTACTTCACGGGTTCCAAATCGCATAACGTCCATCTGCGACGCATCGCCCAAGGCAAAGAACTGCTCCTCAATGAGTACGGGCTTCTCCGTGGGGATTCGGTCGTAGCCAGCCGCACCGAAGAACAGATCTATCGCGCCCTGGACCTCGCCTGGATTCCCCCCGAGTTGCGCGAGGACCGTGGCGAGATCGAGGCGGCCGCTCATGGCAAACTTCCTCATTTGATCGAAAGGAAGGACCTGCGAGGGGACTTGCATACTCATTCCGTCTATACCGATGGGCGAGCTTCGATAGAGGATATGGTACGCGAGGCTCAGGCCATCGGCCTCGACTATATTGCGATAACCGATCATTCCCGTCGCGTCTCGATGGCGCACGGCCTCGAGCCGAAACGCCTGCATGAGCAACGACGCGAAATCGATCGGATTAGACGAGACTTTCCCGATATCACGATCCTTCAGGGTATCGAGGTCGATATCCTCGATGACGGCGATCTGGATTTACCAGATAATGCGCTCGCCGAACTCGATTGGGTGGTCGCGTCGGCGCATTACCAACTCGAACAGAACTCCGCTGAGATGACGCGCCGCCTTATCAAGGCGATCCGCAATCCGCACGTCGACGTCATCGGCCATCCGAGTGGACGCCTGATCGGTCATCGCGAGCCGAGCCGCTTCGACCTCCACGAAGTTCTTAAGGTCGCGCGCGAGGAAGGCTGCGCTCTCGAGGTCAATTCCCAGGCTGATCGCCTGGACCTTACGGATACCGCATGTATCGCCGCTAAAGAGGCCGGTGTAAAACTGGTCGTTAGCAGCGATGCGCACTCGCCCCGCGATTTCGCGTTGCTCGATTACGGGATCAATCAGGCGCGCCGCGGATGGCTCACGAAAAGCGATGTCATCAATACGCGACCCGTTCAGCAGATTCGTTCCCGTTAGAAAACGTAGAGGCAACAACGATACTCGTGAAGATGATATCCAGGCGATCGATACTTATGGCAGTACTTGTGCTTCTGCTCCTGAGCGGCCCTTCCGAAGTGAAAGCAGCTCCCTGTGCGAGTGCGGTGAGCTGCAATCAACTCGGGACCGAACTGCTTCAAAAGGACGCTATATCAGGCGCAATCAAAGCGTTTCGCCTGCACGTCGCAGACATCGAAGGTGAAGAGCGAGAGCGGTCTCGATGGGCCATCGCATACAACAACTTGGCGGTCGCCTACATACACAAGCGCGATTACCAGGCCGCCCTAGCTTGGACAAACGTGGCGCTCCTCGTCGCGCCTGACAATTCGGCTGCACAACACAACCGGACGATCATTCAGCAACACCTCGCAAAAAACCCTTGGCCAAAAGACCTCGGGGCACCTACATACTTTATGCGGGGCAAGGGGATTGGAGTTATGTTTGTGCAGAGCAAAGGGGCCAAAGCTTAAGCTTCTCTCTATGCGCCTCGCGCGAAGGAGGCGATTCATCTTACTGCGATGTCACAGATAAAGCGGTTTTGATCGGCAAGGATAGCGCCAACTACTCCGGCGATGCTGACTTCCCAGCGTGTCGACTCGGAATGACCTTTGCCGCAGACACGCTGTCTATCAAGCAAGACGGTGATTGCGGCTGCGGATACGGAGCAGAAGCGACGGGAAGCTATGAACGTATCAGTCTTGATGGCGACCAACACTGCGGGCGGCATCTCCCCTAACGCAGAAGTTTTCCTCGCTCCCCATTCTCCTTTTCGCGGCCGTGCCCGCGACACTGGAGAACTTTAGTGGTTGAGTCTCTCGAAGCCACCGGGCTACGATCGGACAATTCTGAGCGACACCAATTCGGAAAGGTTGGATCATATGGCCCGGTTTTTCACTCGAAACGAAGTCGATTCTTCTGTCCTTCGCAACAAGAAGATCGCAATTATCGGTTACGGCAATCAGGGCCGCGCGCAAGCGATCAATCTGCGGCAGGCGGGTTATCAGGTGCTGGTTGGTAACCAGCAGGACGCCAGTTGGGATCAGGCCCGCAAGGATGGCTTCAGCCCGAGCACGGTAGCTTCAGCTGCCGCGGACGCCGACGTCATCATGTTGCTGCTCCCCGATGAGATCGCGCCCGGGATCTACGACGAATCGATCAAACCGCACCTCACGAAGGGCAAAACGCTGCTCTTCGCCAGCGGCTACAACATCACCTACAAGCATATCGTTCCGCCTGCCGATGTCGACGTTATCCTCGTCGCGCCCCGGATGATCGGTCAGGGCGTACTCGACCTTCCCGCTCGTGGGCAGGGCTTCCCGGTTCTAGTCGGTATTCATCAGGATGCGACCGGCTCGGCGCAGGCCACGATGCTCGCGATCGCGGACGGCATCGGCGCGTTTCTCCCGCAGGGTGCCGTGGTCGAATCAAGCTGCGACGAGGAGACCATGGTCGATCTTTTCTCCGAGCATACGTGGGCTGGTGCGATGCTCTTTATGATCGAAAAGGCTTTCAAGGTGCTGGTCGAATCGGGAGTGAGTCAGGAGGTCGCGCTGCTCGAACTTTATGCCTCGGGCGAACTCGGCGAGATCGGCCACGCTATCGCGGAGCGCGGCCTGTGGCATCAGCTCAAACTGCATTCGCATACCAGCCAGTTCGGACAACTCACCCACGGCGAGCAGTTCCTCGGCGAAGGTATCGAGAAGGCGATGCGCGATACGGTCTCCGCGATCCGCGACGGCAGCTTTGCCAAGGTCTGGCGTGAGGAGCAGGCGCAGGGTTCGCCGCGCTTCCATCAATTGCTGGCGCAGGCGCTCGCCTCTCCGACCGCAAAAACCGAAGACGAACTCTATCGCAAGCTCGGGCGTCGCTAAGCAGATCAGGTTAGGTATCGATACAGTCGGCGGTCGCACTGAAGCGGCTCAAGCAGCATAATCAGCACGACGATTGCGGTGATCTGAATTCACCGAAGCTGAGGTTCTGCCATGAGTGCGATCGCTTTCGACCTGCCGCCCGAAGTGCGCGAAGCCTGCGAGGGCCTGACCGCCTTTGCTCAAGCCGAAGTCCTGCCACGCCATGAAAAGCATCGCGCGCTACTCGAAGATCCGCGCAAGCTCTATCGTGAAGACGGGCGCTTTTCCGACGATGCAATCGCGCTGATTGGGGAAGTCCGTCGCGCCGCCTCGCGCGCCGGCTTCTATACGATGTGCGTACCCGAAGCGCTCGGCGGTGGCGGTCTCGGCCATCTGGCCTATTATGCCGGATGGGAACATCTGTTCCGCCTATGCGGCCCGCAGAACTGGCTGATGCTGTACGCCATCAGCCATTGGGCTTTTGGTCCGAGTCGCCTGCTGGAACGCGTCACGGACGAAGCACGCCGCCGCATCCTCGAACCAATGAACGCCGGCGAGGCCTCGATGTGCTTCGGCTTGTCGGAGCCCGGCGCAGGCTCGGACGCAGCCGCCCTTTCGACGCGTGCAGTTCCACACGGCGACGGATGGAAAATCACGGGACGGAAGATTTGGACGACTAATGCGCCGATCGCCGATTACTGCATCGTTTTCGCCGTAACGAATCCCGCCGCAGCGGCCGCACGCAAGGGCGGCATCTCTGCTTTTCTCGTACCGACAAAATCGGCCGGCTTCGAAGTTCAACGAGTAGTGAAGCTTTTCGGACATATCGGCGGTGACGAAGCTGAACTCCGCCTCGATGAAGTCTTCGTCGAACCTTGGCAATTGGTCGGCGAACTCGATCGCGGTTTCGATGCGGCACTCTACGGCGTATCGCTCGGACGCGTTTACAACTCGGCTCGCGCAGTGGGCTACGGTCGATGGGCCCTGGAGCGCGCCCTCGAATACTCCAAAGTGCGCGAGGCGTTCGGCCATCCGATCGCCGATTATCAGGGCGTGACATTTCCGCTCGCCGAATCAGCCGCCGAACTGCACGCGGCCCATCTGATGGGCCTCAACGTTGCGACGCTGCTCGACCGGGGTCAGCCGGCCGTCAAAGAGCTATCGATGACCAAGGCTTACTCGGTACAGGTCGGCTACCGCGCTATCGATCGCGCGATGCAGACGCACGGCGCCATGGGCTTCACCAACGAACTCGGGCTTTACAACGCTTGGCATTCACTCCGGATCGTTAATGTCGCCGACGGCACCAATGAGATCCTGAATCGGACAGTCGTGCAGCGGCTACTCAAAGGCGATATTGAGCTATAGCAGCCCCGTCGCAATGAGCAGTCCCTCATCGAACTGGGGACGCAAGTCACAGACCGCCACGGCAGTGTCCTGAGCCGGTATGCCGACTCGTAACGCCCGCTTTGAATTTCGGATTTGGGGCAGCGACCTATCCGAACTGACGAAGCAATTGGAGCGATGTGCGGAACTCGTTCGATCGACCAGTTCGGAAACCTATTTCCTCTCCGGGACGACCGACCGATGCAACGCCAAAGTCCGCGACGACGTGCTCGATATCAAGATGCTGGTGGAAGAATATCAGGGTCTGGAGCGATGGCACGCCGCCCTAAAGGTTTCATTCCCAGTCCCCGCGAAAGCGATAACGGGAAACTTGTTTCCGGAACTGAACCTCGCACCGCCGCCACTTCATCGCACTAGCTATAGACTGGATCAACTAATCGACGAGGTAATTCGGCCCAATCCAGACTTAGCTATCGCGGATATCACGAAGGTTCGCTTCCGATGCAGCTTCGCGAACTGCCTAGCTGAGTTCGCCCAGGTTTTTCTCAATGCCGAGGAACATCAAACCATCGCACTCGAATCGACCGACCCGATCAAGCTCCTGTCTTGGATCAAGGAGTTTGGACTGACTGATGTAGAAAACCTCAACTACGTCCGCTACCTCAAGCGCGTACTTGGACTTTATTCGGAGTAACTACGTGGCCAAGGAAGTCGAACGGAAATTCCTGGTGCAGGGCAACTCGTGGCGCAATCTCGCCAAAGGTCAAAGCTACCGGCAAGGCTATCTCAGTACGGTCAAAGAACGCACCGTCCGCATACGGGTGGCCGGGGACAAGGGATACATCACGATCAAAGGAATCAGCCTAGGAGCGACTCGCTCGGAATTCGAATATTCGATTCCGTTGGCCGACGCGAACGAAATGCTCGATCAGCTATGCGAGCGTCCTTTGATCGAGAAGACGCGTTATCGGATTCCTGTCGGCGACGTGATTTGGGAAGTCGACGAGTTCACCGGTGACAATCACGGCCTGATAACCGCCGAGATCGAACTGAAAGATGAGGGGCAGGAATTTGCTCGTCCCGACTGGTTGGGTCCGGAGGTAACCGACGATCCTCGGTACTTCAATTCCAACCTGGTCGCCCATCCGTTCAAAAATTGGTGAGCTAAGCTAGTCGATCTAGACCCGTCCAATCTCCCCCGAGACCGATGCCCTATATAGATAGTGCCGCGATAGCATCCGACTTCCGGCGTGAAAATTCTGCAAAGAATCATCGGTCAGCCACTTCCTTGATGACGATTAGTTTGCTCTAGATAGGTCAGTCGAATTGGTAACAATGAATTCTTCCGACTCTGCGATGCAACGTGTTGGGCCCCTGGTCGAAACTAAAGCGTTAATGCGTGATCTGGGTGTTGATCCCGAGCCAATCATTCGAGCGATTGGAATCGAAAGTAGCCATCTCGACGATGAGGAAGCCCACATCCCCTATGACGCCGTAGGCAGCCTCTTGAAGGCCTGCGCCGAAGCGACCAAATGCCCACACTTCGGCTTACTGCTGGGGACTCGCGCTGGCCTGAGACATCTCGGGATTCCCGGCGAGATGGCTCGCAACTCCGAAACAATCGGCGCCGCCTTGCGGATTTTCTGCGTACACCATCACCTGAATACCGAAGGTGCCGTGGCCGTCCTTGATCATCACAACGGGATGGCTTCGATTACCTACGCGATTTACGAGCCCAACCTAGAAGGCGACGATCAAATCTGCGACATGGCAGTCGCGCTCTCTTTCAAAGCTCTGCGTGAACTGCTCGGTCGGGACTGTCACCTCGAGATGGTGGATTTCTCGCATCCGGAACCTGCCGACCTAGCCCCGTATCGTGATTACTTCCAGACGACCCTGCGCTTCGATACCGCCCGTCCGACGGTTTGGTTCACCGCCTCCTGGATCGACGAAAAGATACCGGGAGCGAGTGCGAAGCGACTGACGCAACTTCATCGAATGGCTCTGCAGGAAAATCAGCGTGGTTTTCCGAAACGTCTGCGACGGTCCATTCGGCATCTGCTGCTCTCTAAGACAGCCAGTGCGGACGAAGTATCCAAGCTCGTGGCGATGCATAAGCGGACGCTCAATCGTCGCTTGAAGGCGCAGGGAACCACCTTTCAGAATCTACTGGACGAGACGCGCATCCAGCTGGCTCAGGAGCTCCTCACCCAAAACAAAGGTTCAGTTTCCGAAATTGCCCAGTGGCTAGGCTACGCTCACGCGAGTTCCTTCACGCGTGCCTACCGCCGATGGTTGGGGACCACGCCACGAGAGGGTCGCTCGACGGTGAGCAGCGCGCCGAGACGCCTTTGAGCTGATCAGACTTCTACTCTTGGCGAGCCCTCCGGCAAATCGTACCGTATAATTAACGATCGCCTTTGGGCTTTCGAGTGAGTACCGAAGATGGCGCTAGAGTCAGAGCTTGCGGAAGCCCCAGCGCTTCCGCCGACAATCTCGCAAGCAGAGCTGAAGCAGCGACTGAAGGATCCGACGCTTACGATCGTCGATGTTCTGCCCGCCGAAGCCTACTCGACAAGACACATTCCAGGCGCGATTAGCCTGCCGTATGAATTGATCGAGGAGCGCGCGCGGGAACTCCTGCCCGATCCAAACGCTGATATCGCAGTCTATTGCGCCAACTTCACTTGAGGGGCCGGTGAGCGGGCGGTCGCCCTGCTACGAGAACTCGGTTATAAGAAGGTCCGCGATTACCGCGAAGGTATCGGTGGATGGGTCGAATCGGGAGAACCGGTCGAGAGTGGCAATGCACCCGCCTCACCTACCTCCACAAGGTCAGCCCCGGCGGATGGGCCGGAACCGACGATCTCATTGGACGGGCATCCAGGACGTGGTCCAGCCCGCCTATCGCGCGACGATAGCTGGAATGACTCTCTTCTGGGATTGGTCGATCGACTATCGACCTCCCAGCTCTTTTTGCTCTGGATCGCGACGGTCGCGGTCTGCGGGCTCGGCTACTGGATTGCAGGATTATTAGGTGCTCATGGCCTGCGCGAGGCTGGGGCATCCGTCGGCGATGGATTCGACGGTCTCCTGACTTCTCTCTATTTTAGTTTCGTGACTGCGACCTCAGTCGGCTATGGCGACGTCGTACCGGTAGGAATGGCCCGTATCGTTGCTGTAACCGAGGCTGCGTTAGCCCTGCTGATCTTCGGCGCGGTTATTTCGAAGTTCGTATCGCATCGGCAAGACGAGCTGGTGCGCGAGATCCATCGGGTGACCTTCGACGAGCGGCTCAATCGAGTGCAAAGCAATCTGCATGCTGTGATAGCAGAGTTTCTAGCGATCAACTCGGCATACGAAGCAGGTAATGTTTCGACACAGCGCATCAGCACGCAACTCGACAGCGCTGTGCTTCTGTTTCTCGCCGAATTGCGCACAACGCATGATCTGCTCTATCAGCCGCGACTCGTGGTCGAAGAGGGAGTACTCGGCGCGATCCTCGCGAATTTGGCCTCAGCACTCGAGGTACTAGCGGAGCTGCTGGCTAATTTGCCCAGCGGATTCGTCCGGTCCCAGCCTTTCCAGATAGCGCTGCGAAACGTAAGCCATCTGGCAGAAGATATATGCGGCAACTGCGTGCCTCACGCCTACACGCCGAGACTCACCTTCTGGATGGATCGGATCCAGAAGACGTCGCGGCAGATCCATTAATTTCTTTCGGGCCAACTGCGCCGCCGTGCACCGGCGAGAAGTCGGACGCGACTGACTCAATGTTTCACGTGAAACATTGAGTTAACAGCTTTCTTTGCCTTCGGTAACTAAAGGGAAATTCTTCACCCTTGACGGCATCGCGGGATGGAAGCCGAACTGCAGCGCCGCGACCGATTGCCCAACGCGGCTATCTTGTAGATAAATGGGCGTTGGGATTATGCGACGGCTGCAATTCTCACAGCGATTTGGGCGTCCATTTTTAGCGTGACGCTCAGCAAACCCGTCGAGGACTTCGTAAAGGAAAAGGTAACCCAGAGCCATGTGCTCGATACGCTCTGGGACACATTGGAAGCGAACCAGTTGGTCGCCGGTTTCGTCTTGGCTGCCTTAGGTTTATGACAACCGTTCTCTGGTTCGTTACGCCGGAAGAGCAGAGAACCGATTCGGTGGTTTCTGAACCGAGCACACAAGTCAGCGACTTCAACAACATCGCTATCAACTCGCCTAACGCGAAGCAGCAGAAAATAGAAGCTGGACGCGGCGCTATCGTTGCAGAGAAAGTCGAAACCCATCACCACAACAATGGCCCCGCCGGAGCATCCACGAACCATGTGCCGCATCAACTGCCTGCACCAGTGGGGGATTTTGTCGGGCAGGAGGAGGATATCGAAACCCTCGTTGGGGCCATCCGGAACGGCGGCGTGCTGATATCCGCGTTGCGCGGGATGGGCGGCCTGGGGAAGACTCAGCTCGCGATCGCTCGCGAGATCAACGACCGCCACGGGGTAGGCAGCGCCCTCGGTGGCCTCGGTAATGCCTATTGCTCCCTTGCGACTACCACGGCGCCGTCGAATCCTACCTAAAATGCCTGGCAGTCGCGCGCGAGATCGGTGACCGCCGTGGCGAAGGTGGCTCCCTCGGCAACTTAGGCCTCGCATACTTCGGCCTTGGTGAATATCAACTTGCGGTCCAGTTCAACCAGCAACACCTCGCCATCGCGAGAGAGATCGGTGACCGTCGCGGCGAAAGTAGCGCCCTCTTCAACGCCTCTCAGGTGCTGGAAGAATTGGGGAAGCGTACAGAGGCAATTCGCTGCGCTGAAGAGGCCCTAACCATCTATCAACAGATCGAATCACCGCACGCCGAAATAGTCCAAAAGCTGCTCGCTGAGTGGCGGAAGTCGGGGTGATCGTGGGAGTACGTGCCCTGCAGCTCTCGTCGCTGGGACTGACCGATTGCGGCCTGAGGAGGCCGCGAGATTCTTCGGCTCGCAGACTCGCCTCTGAATGACAGAGAATCGCTTCGCGTAGACGTGTCGCTCGCTTCGCTTTTGCGCGACGCTGGCAGGGGTGCATTCATGATCGCTCTTGTATCCAGGATGACAATGGAGCTTAGGCGCTATAGATCAGAGCAAGCTGCCGCGGCGGGTGCGGCCAAGATGCGTATAGGCGCGCTGCGTGGCGACGCGGCCGCGACTGGTGCGCGCGATGAAGCCCTCCTGTAACAGATAGGGTTCGTAGACCTCGCCGATTGTATCGGTCTCTTCGCCAACCGCCGCTGCCAAGCTTTCGACTCCGACCGGGCCGCCATCGAACTTGTCGATAATCGCGGCGAGGATGGCACGATCCATCCGATCGAAGCCGCAGGCATCAATCTCGAGGAGTTCGAGCGCGCCAAGAGCGATCTCGCGCGTAACGGTTGCGGCGTCATGAACCTGGGCAAAATCGCGCACGCGGCGCAGTAGTCGATTCGCGATTCGGGGGGTGCCACGGGATCGCGCAGCCAACTCAGTTGCGCCGTCGTCGCTCATCTTGATGCCGAGCAATCGAGCGGATCGTCGGACGATCTCGGCCAAGTCGTCGCGGGTATAAAAATCCAGATGGTAATGCTGGCCAAAGCGATCACGCAGCGGTGAGCTCAGCAATCCTGATCGGGTGGTAGCTCCAACCATCGTAAAGGGCTTGATCGCAAGGCGCATCGTGCGGGCACCCGGCCCTTTTCCAACTACGATATTGAGTTCGAAATCCTCCATCGCCGGATAGAGAATCTCTTCGACCACGCGCGCGAGGCGATGGATCTCATCGATAAAGAGGACATCGCCCTCTTCCAGGTCATTCACGATCGCAGCGAGATCCCCGGCACGTTCGATTGCGGGTCCGGAAGTCGAGCGGACATTCACGCCCATCTCGCGCGCGATAATGTGCGCAAGCGAGGTCTTGCCGAGACCGGGCGGCCCGGAGAAGAGTACGTGATCGAGCACCTCGTCACGCTGGCGCGCGGCCTCGATCGACATCCCAAGGACCTTCTTGAGCCGTTCCTGGCCGATAAATTCGCCGAGCGATCGGGGACGCAGCGAGAGGTCGAGCGTGTGATCCTCCTCGCTCGCGGCGGGCGCTACACTGCGCGTGCGCTTGCGTCCTCCCGAAGCTTCTTCGGTTTCTTCCAGTGAGTCTGCAGGCTCCTCGATCACCGGAGGCAAGGCGTCGTCCAGATCGCGATTACTTTTCACCCAGGATCACCGCCAGCGATTTGCGAATCACCACTTCCAAGTCTTCATCATCGCCGACCGCACCGAGCGCGTCGATAGCACGCTTCGCCTCGGCGGGCTTGTAGCCTAGATTAACCAGCGCCGAGAGTGCGTCGTCCATGATGGGATGACCGGTCCCGCGACCATTGGGAATCGCAGCGGCCGGCACCGCACTCGCCAAGCTCAACTCGCCAGTCTTGTCGCGGAGCTCACGCACGATGCGCTCGGCAACCTTGGGACCTACGCCCGGAACGGCGTCGATTTTGTCGACGTCGCCCTGCACGATCGCCGTGCCGAGATCCGCGGGAGCCAGAACCGATAGCACCGCCATCGCGAGTTTGGGACCAACGTGCTGCACGCCCATCAGGAGGTCGAACGCGCGCTTCTCGCCCAGCGTCGCGAAACCATAGAGCGTATTCGAATCCTCGCGGACGACCTGGCGGATTTCGAGTTCGACGGGCGAGCCTGCAGACGGCAGACGATAGTAGGTACTCAGCGGGATAAGGACTTCGTAGCCGACGCCGCCGGTCTCCACGATCAGACGATCGGATTCGCGCAGTTTGATTTTGCCGCTAAGGGTGGCGATCACGAGCGCACCGCACGGAGAGGTTTCCGCCGCAACTCAGCTTCCCGCGTCTCAGCGGCGCGGACCGCATTACCGAGGCCCTCGCGAAAGGCGTGGCAAAGCGCTATGGCCAGTGCATCAGTAGCGTCGTGGATCAAAGGAGCGTCGTCGAGCGTCAGGGTCCGACGCACCATCTGTTCGACCTGTCTCTTGTCGGCGCGGCCGTAGCCCGCGATCGTGAGTTTAACGTCGGTCGGGGTGTATTCGAAAACGTTGAGATTGCGATGAGCCGCGGCGAGCATCGCGATGGCTCGCGCCTCGCCGAGAGTGAAGGCGCTCTGCACGTTGGTGGCGACGAAGTTGCGCTCGAGACTCATCACGTCGGGAGTGTACTTATCGATAACCTCGATCAGGCCATCATAAAGAGCAGCCAGACGACGCGGGCCGCGCCCTATCTTTTGATTGCGAATAGCGCCGGCGGCGATGTACAACGGCGCAGAGGTGCGCTCAACGACACCGTAGCCCGTCACCGCATTGCCGGGGTCCACCCCGATTATCCTCATCCCCTCCTCCGGCACACTTCGTCAGGAAATTAAGCCACCAAGTTCCTCACCAAGGCACTTCCAGCATCTCAGAACTGGTACCGGCTCAACGCGTACTAACCGCTCGCTGAGCTGTACGTGATTCTTCGAGGTGGTGCCTCCATGCCAGCCCATTAGCTAGGCTGCGGAGAACTGCGCCATCTCCTCTTCGTCGATATCGAAGTTCGCAGCGACGGACTGGACGTCGTCATGGTCTTCGAGATCTTCCATCAGCTTGAGCACCTGCTCGGCCTGATGGCCCGTAACCTTGATCGTGTTATCGGGTTCGAGCGAGACTTCAGCATTCACCATCGGAATTTTGGCCGCTTCGATAGCGGCGCGGACCGCGCTGAAGGTATCCGGCGCAGTCAGCACCTGATAGGTCTCATCGTCCGAGACGACGTCCTCAGCGCCGGCATCGAGAGCCAATTCCATGAGTTTGTCTTCTTCGGCAGCACTCTTTTCGATCGTGATCACGCCGCGCTTACGGAACATCCAGGCAACGCATCCCGATTCACCAAGGCTTCCGCCCGCCTTGGAGAGCATGAAACGAATTTCCGAGACCGTGCGATTCCGATTATCGGTAAGGACATCCATCATCAGGGCAACGCCCCCGGGTCCATAGCCCTCGTAGGAGACCTGCTCGAGTTGGCCGCCGCCCAGTTCGCCGGTACCTTTTTTGATCGCGCGGTCGATATTGTCGTTGGGCATCGATTGGGCTTTGGCCGCAGCGACAGCCGTGCGCAGGCGGGGGTTGGCGTTCTGATCGCCACCACCGAGACGGGCCGCGATCGTGATTTCCTTGATCAGCTTGGTAAAGACTTTGCCGCGCTTGGCGTCGCGCGCCGCCTTTTTATGCTTAATCGAACTCCATTTGGAATGGCCGGACATGAAAGTTGCGCCTCCGAGGGAACAGTCGAATTCCGATTGGGCCGGAAGTTTAACATAAAGGTATCGCTCAGTGGGAGTTGAGCCCGAACCGAGGCAGACATGGGATGAATCCCCAACTCTGCTATCATGGCCCGCGATTTGCCATGAAACTGCATTTTGAGAGCTTTCGGGCCGTCGAGGGAGACTATTCCCGAGCGTCGGCCAACTATATCCCGCTTTTGCTCGCGCTCGCTGTGGTACTCGGAGGATGCTTCTATCCGCCGCAGGAGAAGCCGCAGCCGACTACCCCCCGACTGACCTCCGTCACGCTGAAGTTACCGTATGATATGGCGTGGGATACGGTCAAAGCGGTGGTGGAAAACAACGGTTATCGCACGATCCGCGCCGATCCGAACGACGGAACCCTCGAGGCGGAGACCGTTGGAACGGGCTTTACTCTGGAAGATGCTGACTGCGGCAAGGTCAGGGGAATCGGGCGGACGATCGACGCCGAACCGGATCTGAACTCATCGGCCGTCTACGATTTTCACGTCGCGACGGCAGGAACTGAATCGAGTATCGTCTCGGTCGAAGCGACTTTTACCGCCCCGCTCCATGTGCCGTTGCATCCGACGAAGGATGTCACCTGCACCTCACGTGGGCGGCAAGAAGCCCGCCTGATGGAAGAGGTTAAGGCAGAAGCGCTCAAACAGCGGCGACCGGTCGAACACGCCGTACCGGATATCCTGAAAAACCCGCAGTGAGAATCGCGGCGCTTGTAGTTTGAGCCACGATTCGGCGAGATTACGCACAATCAACTCAGCCAAAGCCAGAGGACCCCGCTATGAAAGGCAAGATCGCTTTTATTCCATCAGCTCGCAAAATCGACTTCCACGAATACGATGTTCCGTCGCCACCTGCCGACGGCGCGATCGCTGAAATAACCCAGACCAACGTATGCGGCTCCGAGGTCCATATCTGGCGGGGCGAATTTGGCGGACGGCGCGGCACGATGCCGGGTCACGAGATGAGCGGACGTCTGCTTGAGCTTGGCTCAGGAGTCACGACTGACTGGGCAGGCGTGCCGGTAAAGGCCGGTGATCGTATCGCCCCGGTTTACTATCTAGTCTGCAATCGTTGCGCGAATTGCGTACGCGGCAATCAGGCAGCATGCACCAACAAGGTGCTGGGCGGACGCCATCCGGACGAACCGCCCCATTTCGTTTCCACCTTCGCAACGCACTATGTTATTCGGCCAGGCCAAGCCTTCTACCGCGTACCGGATAACGTGCCGGACATCATCGCGGCTTCAGCTAACTGCGCGATGTCCCAAGTGTACTGGGGTCTTGATCGCGGGCGCGTTGCTTACGGCGAAACGCTGGTCGTTCTGGGCGCGGGCGGATTGGGGTTACACGCGATGGCGATTGCAAAAGAGCGAGGCGCTCGCGTAATCGCGGTCGACGCGATTGATCAGCGACTCGCGGAAGCGCGGAAGTTCGGCGCAGCCGAGACGATCGATATCCGCGAGTTACCCGATCCGGAGGCTCGCTCCAAGCGGGTTCGCGAACTTTGCGGCGGCTTCCCCGATGTCGTGATGGAGGTGGCGGGTGTGCCTGAAGCATTCGCCGATGCGCTTCGGATGGTTGGAGCCGGCAGCCGGGTGATCGAGATGGGCAATATCTCTCCCGGGCAGACGGTACCGATTACTCCTTCGATGATCACCTTCAAGGCGATCGAAATCATCGGCGCGGCCACGTATCCACCCCACTACTTGAAGAAATCGCTCGATTTCTTGGCGCTGCATATCGACCGTTATCCGTATCGCGAGATGTGCGACGCGACCTTCCCATTATCGAAGGCCGCGGAGGCGCTGGATAAGAGCGACCGACGTGAGGTAACCCGCGCGGCGCTTTTGCCACAAGCGGACTAATCGGGCGTCAAAGCGTAGGACGGCACGATTTCGGGCTGGCCGCCGGGCAGCACCCACGAGAGATGTATCGAGGCATCGCCGAAGATGTTGTATTCGCCTACTTCGATATGATGCTTCCCGGCGCGCAGGGCGATGCTGCCGGTGGCGGTGTACTGAGCGGCATCGGGGTTCGCCGTGATAACCGGCTTACCATCGATCGTAAGCCAACCAGAATCGTCTGACTGGAGTCCGAAGCGATAAACCCCATCGCGCGGAGCCGTCAGCGTACCGGTCCAGATCACTCGCGAGGGCCCCGGCAACCCGCCGAGGCTGCCGACGTTCGGAAAATCAATTTGCGCATCGACACGCTCGAAGTGCGGGGGAAATCCGTTGGGTCTCAGCTCGCGGTAATAACGGCCGAACAACCCATTATGGGGAACGGCTTTCATCGCGGTCACCCGCGTATAGACCAGCGGCAGCGCGAAAAGCGTTAGGATCGCGCTGATCCCCAGGCTGCGCCACGCCCCCCAACGATGATCGCGTCCCCCCAATCGCCATAGGCCGAGGATCCAAAGGACGGCGAGCGGCCATAATTGAAGCGCCCCGGGAAGACCGACCAGCTTGCCCAAGTTGAACGCAGTGGATTCGCCGACGATGGGCGGACCGCCAAAGTATGCATCGCGATCGTAAGCAAAATCGCCGCGCAGATAACCCTGCAAGGCAAAATCGCGCAGCGGATTACCGTATTCGTAGGGGAAGTGCGGCTCGACCGACGTCGCCATCAGCATCGCCGTCGTCGAGAAAAGGCCCAGAACTGCCAACGGCCAGTTGAGCCACGAGGGAAGAAACGCCAGCGGAATCACCATGAAGGGCATCGCCGCGACGATCTGCCGCGGTCCGGTGGCCGTACCGCCGCCCCACGAAACGATCGATTCGCCGAAAGAGGCGTTGAAGAGAATCATCACGACAGCAGCGAATCCAACGACACACGCCTCGCCGCGAACGCCCTTGCGCATAAGCATGAAAACCAATCCGGGAACGGTAAGGAGCAAAGCCGGATTGCAGTAGAACAGCCCGCGCTGGGGATCGATCAGAATCTTGTTAAGAATATCCAAACGCGGATAGGTCAAACCGACAAAGCCCACCGACTGTTCCGGGAACTGGGTATTCTCGGCCATCTTGTAACCCTGATAGCTGAGAAAGAAAGGATTCCCGTAGGCACTTTTATTGTATGCGAGCAGAATAACTGCCGCGCCGATGGCACCGGCCGCGAACGCGATTAGATGACGGTTGATACCGAAGCGCAGCAACGCATAGAGCGCAAACGCCGACGCGATCAGCATCGTGGGAAAGTCGCATAGCACCGCCCATCCGGCGAGCGTCCCCGCCAGCAGCGGGCGCGATACCTCATGCTCTTCCTTCTGGCTCACCAGAATGTAGAACGCGATAAGCAGGCAGGCTCCGGCGAGCGGCTCGCCAGTCATCTCGGTCGCGTAAGGGAACATGATCGTCGCGAATGGCAGAAGCAGGGCACACACCACAGCGCGGCCCGGGGTTCCCCCGAGCAACAGGATCAGCCGGTACATCACGACGCAGGCGATCGCGACCAGCAGGCTCGTCGAGAAAACAATCGTCAGCCATGTCGTGAGCGCCCAGTACCAAGTCTCGTGATGCGCGGCTAGTGGGGATAAAAGCAGTGTGAAGATTAGCCATTGGACGATCCCGAATAATGAACCGCCCGGGGCCTTAACCGAGTAGTAGTGATTGGCGTAGGAGATAATGTCGGCGGTGTTATAACCGCAGTAGCCGTCAATCCAGAGGGAGCGCCGCTCAATAATCGAGCGCATCAAATCAAAGCGGGCCGCCGTACTCTGATCGGCGCCCTGGTAGAAATAGAAAAAACTGAGAAAGGGGATCCAGAAGAGCAGCCGTTCGATACTCGGTTCGGCGGGACTCGACTGGATTTCGGGGACTACAATCTGCTCGTCAGCGGCCACGAGCTTTGACCTTTTTGCGAGTCTTCTCCGGAGGACGAGCCTCCTCCTTCGACGGGACTGCGACCTCGGGCTCAGCCAGCAGCCACCAACCAATGCCGCTCATGCCAAGTAGCAACAGAAGAACACCGGCGAGGCTCCACGGGCTCCCGATCGGCCCGGAGAACTGGGCCTTACGAATCGCATCGAGATCGTAAACATGCTCGGCGCCGGCTGGTGGCCCATCGATCTTTACCAGCCTCGCGTTACGGAAATAGGCGTGTCCGCGCGTCAGATTCATGTAGCCGCCGAGCCGCAGACAATAGTCGACATCGGCGCCACGAGGCCCAACCTTGAGATAGAAGCTCAGCTCGGTCCAATCGTTGTCGCCCTTGAGATCGGAGGACACGACGCCATTATCGAGCGTACTGAGATTTACTCCGGTGAAAAACGGTAGCACTTTTTCGGTCTTGGCTTCGACGCTCGCCTCGTACCATCCGGGAGCCAGCTGGATAGGCTGCTTCCAGCGGGCATCGTTATCTTTATGCGTGAAAAGTTCGAGTTCGCCGGGCTGACCGTTTTCCGGTCTGATCCAATGATAATCGGTTGTGCCCTGACTCTGGATCCATCCGTCCGTCTCCCACCCATCGACCGAGGCATCGCCGGAGCCCTGGTGGAAGTCGCCGTTGTGGAGCAGGTTTTCCTCAGCACCGGCTCGCAAGGAAAACCCGGCGACGCCGATGAATAGAGCAATCACCAAACAAAATCCCGCAAGCCGGAGGAAGTGGCTAATCGACCGGTTCATATCCAGTTCTGCAACCCCGGACCTTGCAGCCACATGCGGGCATAGTAACCCTCACGCGCAATCGGAGTTCCTAACCAAACCGGCAGGTAATAGAAGAACAGTGCCAGCGCGGTTGCCGTGAAGACGAAAAATACGAAGCGGGAACCATTGCGCGGACTACGCAACGCCACCACATACGCGGCGACGACGGCGATGATGATTGGTAATCCAGCTTTCGTCTGGAAGCTCTCGGGGACAAAGGTCGGTTTGTAAACTGCGACCATGTGCCCCACTCCAACGATCAGGACGGGAAACATCGTCAGCAGAAGCACGAGCCCTTCCCAAAACTCAGCTTCACCTGTCCAGAGATCGGCCAAGAGCGCGCCCAAAGCGAGATAGCCGATGTAGACCGATGGCATGTAGTGATAGAGGAAAAGGATACGGCCGATCGGTATCCAGATCAGGAAGTAAGCCAGATACGAGACGACCATGAAAGTCCGTGTGATGCTAGGGCGTTCGACAGCGCGGACCGCCGTCACTGCCATCGCCGCGATAGCTCCCCACCAGGTCAGTGGATTGCCTGCGCCCCATATTGTCGAGACGTCGCCGGTCTGCGGAAAGTTCTGCCAGTAGGCCACCGGTCGCAGCATCAGCGGCCAACTCCACCAAGGCGAGGCGTAGGGATGCGTCGCGGTAGAGACACTATTCTCGTACCAGATTACATCTTTGTAGTAGTGGAACAGGTCGGAGATTCCGCCCCACCATCCGAGGGTGTAGTGCGGGGTAAAGGACGCCAGGTAGAAAATCGCCGACAACGATCCGGTGAGCATCAGAGCGCCGAAAGTGCGGCGAAAGCGATCACGCTCCGGCGGAGGAACTGAACGAGCGTTTTGAATCGCCGGAATCTGCGGCCGCCACATCGTAAAGGCGATAAAGCCCATCACCACCAGAAAAGTCAGCGCCGGGATATACAATTTTGCGCCGACACAGAGGCCAAGAATGATTCCCAGCGGTATGAGAATCAGGCGGCGACTCGATTGTTCCGGAGTCTGAATAAAGCGGAAGAGCAGCAGGTAACAGATCGACGCGAGCGTCAGATAAACGATATCGATACAGGCGATACGCGAATCGACAACAAAATAGCCATCGAGTGCGATGAGCCCGGCGCCTAAAAAAGCTGCCAGCCGCGATTTGAACATCCGGCGCCCAAGCAGATAGGTAACCGCGATCATCAAGGTTCCGAGTATCGCATTGCCGTAGCGCCAACTCGCCGGATGGTCGCCAAACAAGGCGATACCAGCAGCGATCACCAGCTTGGCCACCGGCGGATGGGGATCGAGGAAGGTTTCGTTGTGCAGGTAATGACGCGCCTGCCCGACGAAGTGCACTTCATCAAAGACGATTTCCGGCGGATGGGAGATATGCCAGAAGCGCAGAAAGCCGGCGACGGCCGTTAGTAAGATGACCGAGATGGTATCGATCCGGATCCATGGGAAGCGCTCGTAGGTTTCAGCTGGCGGTGGCCCGATCACGATCCGCTTCGGCCATGAGACCAGCGACTCGATCGACCATTGCCCTTCGGGCGCTGGGACTGGCCCTTTGGCTGCCTGCTTACCTGCCGTGCCCGGGATC